>Ga0126335_1001290_pt1 | contig 13814 bp, 14 predicted proteins | sample OlaspJWI45metaG_FD_108409 | JGI IMG/M metagenome (GOLD analysis project Ga0126335, IMG submission 108409) | Marine gutless worms symbiont microbial communities from Oahu, Hawaii - Olavius sp. 1 OAHU.JWI-45 metaG | ecosystem: Host-associated > Annelida > Digestive system > Unclassified | place... | reverse complement strand
CCGAACAGCAATGAGTTGCAGTAGTCCAACCGACATGAGATGAACGCCTGGACGAGCGTCTTGGTTGCATTCATGGACAACGATCGGACTACTGGTCGGAGCTGGCGTAGCTGGTTGTAGCCGAATTTATATTACACCGTTGCATTCAGATTAAGTACAAGCACTCTGTACATGTGTGTGAATGTGAACCAGTGACTGTGGCAATGTTTACTGTGTGTGACATGGGCATTGTTTCCAGCTTCGTGAGGAGAAGGAGATGGGCAACTTGTCGAAGCTGTATTTGACGGATATGATTCGGCGTGAGTGCTGGGACGACATGCTGATCAAAGGCCGTGGACTTGTGGTTTGTGAATCTGTGACATTTCTGTCTTATACAATAACAGCAGAAGTGGTTTGCTTTTATGTCAACATGACTGAGCTGCACTAGTGTATATGTAGATACAAATCACTGTTTATCCCCTTGTATTGTAGCTTCATTTTTATGGTTTGAAAGGCTTAAGCTCGATTAACTTTCCGTGCCGTCATAAATTTGTTGCTTGGTAACAGTGGTGGCAACTTTTGTTGGCAGTAAGGTATTGATGTTGATTGAAATAGTTGCGTTGCTTCTGTAGTGCCTGTATTGGTAATTGTTTTGGAATGCCATGTGTTCTTCATCTGCTTTCTAGACCATTCAGTCTAGCCATCTTTGTCAGCCTTGCACTCTCAGTGATAGCTGACAGTAGATAGACGTTGCAATGGCATACTTGTTGTATGGCTATTGACGACTTTAATAACGTTAGAGACATTATTTTGTCTAGTCACTAACAGTTGTGACCTTTGTACTTTGAATTCCATGTAAAGACATTTTTTGTCTGGTCTGTCTGCAGGCCATTGCGTCCAACCAGTGGTAGTTGCTGACGTTCTGCGTCTCACAAATATTTGTATTGGTCGTCCTTCACTACTGTAGCTGCTTACACTGTTCTGCATATTACGTGAGATTAAGGTTGCCAGTATGCAGTTTATGCATTTATCAGGTTATTATTTTGTCTGAGGTAGGCTTTCCATATGACGCTGGAGGTTTACAATTTTCCACTGAGAGAACGATCGGAGGAGGAGAAGTCACACTTGGAGGTCGTAAAAGCTCAGCGGAGAGTTGAGATTGCTGAGTTGTTGGTACGTTGTTATGAGTTTGTACTATGCATTGTTCTTGGTAGTTAATGTTGATGATTCTTGACCACCCACGTAGCTGCATGGTATATATATATATATTTGCAGGTGTCAGTCTCTATGTTTGTATGATATCTTTCAAAATCCTTGACTGAGAATGATCACTTTTGGTATGCAGGTACATCTTCCACAATATATTTTAAGTTCATATACCAAGGTCATCGGGTCAAGGTTTAAAGGTCACACGTGCAAAAAATAGCACTTGTATGGGTAATTTGCTTTTCATTTAAAGGCAATCTTGTGTAAGGTTTGATGCTAAGTACATTGTTATGCAGCAGCGGGGCATTGGTCTTCTGACTAGGAAATCAGTCACGCACTGCCGCATGACAACCAATGAAGTTGTTGACATTTTGTGTGTAATTTGATGATGGTGTGAAAACCAGGAAGACATTGCAAAACATGACACGTGTTACAGGGTCGTGTTATTTCTGATTGTTTTTCAGGCAAGGAAGGAGCTGATTGATTCTGCAATTGTTCAGCGCATGAAAACATCTACCGCTGTAAGCAGTTGCTAGCTTAATGGATTAATAATCTTCTTAACTGATTAGATATTTGAATGTGTTTTTGACAAATCTCAATGTTTTGTAACCAGTTTTTTTGTTAATTAGCCAGAGATACAACTGGAACACATAGTTTTTCATTCTTTGCTGCTGAAGCTGATATTCGTGCATTGAGTAATGAAGTATAGATGCTGCACATCTTCTGTGGTCAGTTTCAAGGAGGATTATCTTCTGTTAAGAGACTGATAGTGGTAGGAGCTGTTGACTGCAGCTGTGGAGGATAGCAGGTGTAGACCATACAGCAACACTTGAAGAGGCTGACTAAGACTGCATTTGATGCTGATAATGAGAAATACACATGCACACTGCTTTGTTGAAGGGCTACTGGCGTCAGCTAGAATTTCTAGCCAGTGTTTGTGTAACTGTGTCCGCAGATGTTGTGTTTGGTTCTGATATGTGTCATAGTGTGTGTATTAGACAGCTGCTCAGCTAGAAATTATTACAAGAATTAGTACAAACATGCTTATAAGCTGAACTGCTGAGTGAGTGAGTGAGTGAGTGAGTGAGTGAGTGAGTAAAGATTTACTGTCTCAGTTGACACATCATAGGTTAGTTCTGCAACAGTAGATTAGATGACCTGACCAACTGCGTTGAGATCGGGCTTCAGTTCCACCAGGCCACTCCATCATATTACATGGAATAAAACACACTGAAACCGGCACAGAAATTTTATGATGTAAAGTTATAAAGCCTTAGTATGACATGCACGTATGTGGCCTTATTGCTGATCATCCACAGCTGCCCACCTTAAATGTAAGGTAAGGTAAGGTAACGATATGCAACGAATTTAAGTTGTGGTGACAACAGCAATAACATCAGTAGCAATTACAGCATAATTGTATTGGTGATATTATAATGGTGTGTCTTTCGATGAGCAGATAAACTTGGTATTTTCTGGTTGTTTTCTGGCTAATACAGCTCCGGGCAGAAGACGCCAAAAAAGCTAAATGCCGTGTATTGTCAGCGGGTGTTGGCAAAGGTAGTAATAGAAGAAGAGTAGTAAATAGGAGGAAGAATATGCAGATGGTAAAGATTAAGAAGGTGAGAATGAAGACTCATCTGCTTGCTTGTAGCATCAGGCTTGAACATTAGCCAGCTTTGGACAAGTCTTATAACAATACGCTGTGTCGTTTGTTGCCATGTCGACATTGGCAGGATTGCATTGCTTGTAGGATGCTATTAGCGAAGTTTAGACTAGTTGTAGATGTCACAACTCACAGAATGTTTCGTGTTTCACTTTAGCAACATTCTAATGATGCTGTTTATCTGTTCAGTTTATCAGTCTGCCAAAGAAAGACTCAAACACTCGCGATTATCTAGCACGTTATCTGGCTTTCTCTTTGTCTCCACTGGCCTGGTGTTTTTTTCCTACTAAACCTATTTTCATGAAACTTCTACCAATTGCTTGTGGCCTTCTTTAAGCCAGTTTGACACATATGCAATGATGCTACGATGGTAGGCATGATTTTTTACCACTCCATCTTTTCAAGATTGCCTCTGATTTTGCTGAAATCTGAGGTGATAAAATACTGGCGAATATGAAGCGATGCTCAGGCGAAGTTTGCACAGTGACAGACGATAAAGATGATTTATTTGCAATATAAATGCAATCTTGTGGCGAAAGCTTCAGATATTGATGCAGTGACAGCTGTCTGTTTATAGCAGTTTATGACACCTTTGTTCTGGCCGTCCAGTAGTGCAACAGTTTGACAAGAATGCGATGATGATGTCTCCTTTTATCATCCATGAATTTTGAATGTGCCTTCTTTATCTACTTTTTGTGCCAGTTGTTTTCATTTGTTGTTGCTGTTTCATTATATCAATGAGTTTCAAGACAAAACAGAGATAAGTTATTGTTTAAAGAGAGATTTACTTAGTGTTGATGCGTGTAGATTGAAGAAGAAGCTGCTGATGTTGAGATCAAGTCAATTGACAGTTCCAGCAGAGAAAAGTCAACAATCATGGGCAGCCTCTGTATGTAGGACTCATAATGTGGCTTATCTGTGGCGTTGCTAGGCTTTGTCAGTGATGCTAGTTCTTGGCCTGGGCCTTGCATCTTCCTTTAGTGCTTTGACTCTGTTGGTTGTGTCATCTTGCCCCTGAAGTCAGGACCTTATGGCGCTATATAAGCTTTATTATTATTATTATTATTATTATTATAAACTGTCCCTGAAATGACCTATAATGTGTTGAGTGGAGTGGGACATTACAGTAAGCCTTTGCTCACTCACTCACTCCTTGGCCTTGCAGTTCAAGTCCTTGTAATCATCACTGGTGCCTTTTGTTTCATTGCATACTTTAGGTGTTTTCTGTAGATGCAGATGTGTTTAGTTCTTTGCTGCAGAATTAGTCTTTTGTCTTTAGTTGTTGAGCTGATTTGTTTTTGACAATTGCTAGTCTATCTTGTGCATTTAAATCTGTTATTGTTATTGTTGGAAAGCACTATTAAGTTATGCATATTTTTTATTCCTAGATTATATGATTGCAGACATTTGTTGTTGCATTGAGTTGTTTTGAAGTAGAATATTGAATTGACTGATCGCTTGATGTAGTAAGTTCTTATGACACAGGGAATCATTTAGCTTTGCGGACAGTTGATTGCGAAATTGTGTGAAAAAATGAAACATAATTGTAGTTTCAGAATCAAGGATTAATTAATTAAGTGTTAAATTTGTGAAAGATTAATTTATAATTATAATTAATAGTAATTATAATTATTATTTATAATTTATAATAAATTTTGAGTCCATGTGAGCCAATTGTATGATTATGAAGAATATTTATGTGTATGACTGAAGAAATTTACATGACTGATTATTTTGATAATACTTAAAATTGCCTTTTGAGTTCGGTTTTTCTGGATTTTTAAAAATCTCATTTTACAAGGGTGTTTTTGTTTATGGTGTTCTGGGGATGGAACTGAAAGTGATTGACATGTGTCTACCATGTCAAGGCCAGGTTGGAAGAGTGGCACAGATAGTATGTTGTGTTTGTGTTTTGAATGAGCTGAACAGTGGCTTGTCATTTCAGCTAACGTTGTTGGAGAAATGTCCTGCTACTATTACAGCCAGTTTGAACTGTGCACTCGTGAGCAGAAAATGAATCAGATCATTCTCCTTCAGGTACGACTCTTCTCTATGCTTTTCTTCTTCTAGAACCTTTAGCATTGCACTATGGACACTCTGAATGTCAACTGTGATGCTGGAGTCTAAGATAATTATTGCATTTATTTTGTGATTATGTACTTCCATTCTTATAGTGACAACAAACTTCTTGTGCCAAGATCACAGACTAATTCTTTTGGGCAGGATTTTGTTTATTATCTTGAAATTCAAACACATTGCTGCCTGTGCTAATGCACTTATGACATACATAGTGTACACCTGAACAGTTTAAGCATTTTCACAGTTACAGCATCGAGCAAAAAGTTGCCGAAATGAGTAGCTGACTGCATTAAAACATTGACTGAATTTTTGGCAGGTTGAATGATAAACTGACCATAATGCAAGATATTGAAGCAAAATGGTTTGTTTGTTTTTGTTGCGTATTTATTAACAGGAAGCAATCTATTGCATAAAAGAGAACTTTAACAAGGAATTTGATGAGGTGTTTATGAAGAAAGAGGTAGAGCTGGCTAAGATAAAGGAGAAAAATAAGCGCGTGAAGAAGATACTGGACGACATTGGTGCTAACGATCCAGTCTTCGACCCAGAAATGGGCTCCATTGAAAAACCAGAAATGCTGCTGACAACCACTGATGAGGAGGTACTGACTGCTCAGTATTCATATGTCTTTAAGATTTTCGTTGGAAGACTTAGGTACCTGGCAGAATTTAAAGTCATTTTAAAAAACAGCCTGTTTAATTGTAAGCCCTGTGCCTATGCATGTAGTGGCATGCATGTGTTTGCATCTAAGAAGTAACTTTAGTTAATAAATAAATGTACAGTAGTACTTGTTGTGTACCATATTGAATACACTACATGAAGATGCTGACACATACTGCTGCCATGGATGCTGATGTGCATCACATTGGTGACTGTGGATCACGTGTTGATATCTGTGTAACAGACAACTGTTAGACATTTTGACAAAAATTGAATAACAACATAGTTTCTGCCACAAGCTGAACTGCAAATCATACAAAAATTGAAAATACAGAAGAAGGTACAAAGCGTGAAATGTAATAAATGTCAGCGGACTTGCTGCCTCAAGGGGAGGGAGAGTTGGAAAAAGTGCCTGGGAGATTTTTCCAGCATATAAATCTTACTGTGACTTTTGGATTCAACCCAATCCGTAACATGTACACCATAATGCAACGCGACTCTACCATAATGTACCATACCGTAATGCAAGAGTGAATGGAATTCTTGCATAAAAATTTCTTAAGCACTGCAAGGCACACAAGCATTACATCATTGGTTACATCATACATGCAGTTGGCTGCTGTGATTGGCTGAGGATGCTTGGCCCTTGCGAACAAAATGGAAACAGGTCCTTACGGAATGCTTATGGCATCTTGCATTATGGTATGTTCCCGACTTACGCAAGCATTGCATTACGGTGTGTTAACGATAGGTGGAAACCAGCAGTGAGTTAACGTAACAATGACATTAACACCATCAACAGTAGCAGTAACAGATGAACTTTACAGTTGCAGTGATAATATTATGATGATGTGTTTCTGATAGCCAGATAAGCTTCTGTATTTTCGTTTTTTTGGCAAATACAGCCTACGTCTGAAGATGCCGATTCAGCTGAAACCGATTCATTGTCATCAAGTGTTGGCAGTGATAGTAGTAATAAGGAAAATGCAGTGGAAACTGAAAGTTTGGAGTCTGAAGGGATGTTGGTGAGAAGGCTTATAGCATTAGGCTTGCACATAGGTCAGCATCAACAGAGTTTTTGCACAGCACGCTCTGCCATTAGTTGCAAAGTAGACATGCGTAGCATTGCACCACCAGTATCGATGCTTTTTACTTATTTTCTGGTGTTTTCAGTTAGTTCTGAGTTGGTTCTCTTAGATGACTGGATTTTAAGATGGAGGCAGTGTATTGTTACTTTGTCATAGGAACTGTAGATGGCACTGTAGTGTTAGATGTCACATCTCGCATGATGTTGCCAGTAGTTGTCATTTAATCAACTGTGATTATTACTTGTATGAATGATGATTGATAATGATGTTGACCTTATGGATAAGTGACCAGTCCTCACTACTCTTGATTCCACAATAGAATTGACAGCTCTTTCCATAACAGCCATATGTTGTTTTGTTTCCGCTAATTTGCTGCCAAGCTGGGCCGCTATGCCAAGAATACAGCAGCAAAAAAGTCATACTACACACGCAAGCTGAAGACGTATATACAGAGGACCTATGTATGAACATCGGTTTGACATAGCTGGTGGTTGTGACACAAGTTTACTGTCACTCGCCATATCAATGCAAACGAACGTTTGATAAGATATGGCAGATTCTATATGCATAGATATTCTGCTTGCTGCGAATGCTGGCTGATTTTCGGGTGACAAGTGATCTGGTGAAAAATTCATTTTACCGGTGTAACACATCTACTGTACACACAACAAAACTGTCTTTCTGTGTTGTTTTGCACACTGGATGGCTTAGTCAAAATGGTGGTTGCACACTACACAGTAAATTGGTGCTAAATCGTGGTTGTTAGCTTGATGTATTGCTAGATATTGAGAACTCATATGGGCATTTTGTTGCAGTTAATGATCTGATTTTAGCATTTTCATGTTTCTTTGCAATAAATCATGTTGCTACTAATAGTAAAACTATATGTCAGAAATGACTCACTGTACTGTACAAACTTATTTTAGCCACATCCATGTTGTATGTTGATTTTTTAGAATTGAACGCATTAAAATTTCAGTGCATTTTGGAATTGTTGGAACTGGTAGTATAGGTGTCAACATGGTAGCATATTGTCTTTTCCAATATCAGTGTTCTATAGCAAGTGTTGTAATAGACATCATTCAGCCACATTCGCCTTGTCCTTAAGTAGCTGTTAAAATTTTTTCTCATACAGGCTTCATTGTGTGAAGTGTCGCATGTAAAGTCAACTGGCCATACCAGAATTGAAGCTTGCTGGTTGCATGAACTACTGAAGTGATACTGGTTTATCAAAATTTTACTCACGCGACATGACAATCTTCATGTGAAGCATTTTCGAGGCAGCTTGTGTTGCTTACAGCGCTATATAAATTGCCTACTTTACTTGCGTATTTACTTACTTATTATTTTAGAGTGTTCCACATTCTTCATTGATTGTTATATTGGCATTCGCTATGGATGCGATTGTGTCACAAACGTTGAATACATGAGCTTCACTGCATGGCTTAATTGAAGTCTGGCTTGCATTTTCCACTCACGATAAGTGGCTCATGCTCCCCTTCTACTAGCTAGGGGGTTTAGCTGGGTCTGGGGCAGAGCCCGGCCATCTGATTATTTTTTGGCTTTTTAATTCTTACACATATATAGCCTCTGCTGGTGCTTTAGATTGTTTTTGCTGCTGTCTGATCCATTCTCGCTTCACAGATCTGGGTAGTTTTAGACATATTGATTTGATTAGTTAAGTCATTACATTACATTACATTAGAATTTTTAAGGTGGCCTAAGTAAAAAGAAACTGCTAGGACCACCATGGCCAGGTGACTTCAAAATAACGTCCGGACATGGTTGCCAAAACAAGTGTGTTTTCAGTATTCGTTGGAATTCTGGCAGTGATGGGGCAGCTGAAGCAGTTTTGTAATGCAGTTTGTTGGCATGTGGTAATTAGCAGGGCCATTTTTCTTCTTCGCACTGACTGTTTCTGTGCATTTTTTCATTGGATTTGTGTGAAACTCGGTATTGAATCTTGTGCACACTGCTTTTCTTGCCCTTTAGTTTGGATGTTAATGATATTTTGTGACGTTTTATGTGATAACTGTATTTTTAGCTACATGGCTGCATTTGAAAAAATCGTTTTCTAAGTCACAGGTGCCATGTAAAGCTGCACACTTTCTTGTTTGATAATTATGACACATCACCAGTAACTATGGTTATCATGAATTTGACTGAATTTCATGTAAAATGTTACATAAATTTTATTAGTGTCTAACCACAGTCTTGTGTTAATGTTAATAGCATGCTAGCAGCAGTGAAAGAAGTAACATGTTAATCAGATAATAGTTTGGTGTGTTGTGTGATTTATGTCTAAGATATTGATAGTTGTTACGGAATTGTCTAATTTTCAAGCATTAAGTGTATGTGCCTGAAAGTTTCACGTTTTGTTTGCTGTAACATGTTCCTTCTGTGATGTTGATCAGCTTTACATTAATAAAGATTTATTATTACTTTCCATTTGTTTGCAATTAATCTCTAATGGCTGGATGTCTGTTTAGGTGAAAAAAGACAAGTTCTTGACACCGGAGCAATGGAAGAAGCTGGAAGAGAGTCGCCGGCTTGAGGAAGAGAAGCGTCTTCGTGAGAAAGGTGACAACTGGAGAGAGCGAGGCCTGGACCAGATGATGGGTGGTGTCCTCGAAATCAAGAAAGAAGATGAACTGAAAAAGGTTTATTTCATAGACCCACAAGCTATATCTATGCTTAGCAACTCTTCTGTGTTTACTGCCTTTGGAATTTTCTTGGACTTCTGATGACTAAATCGGCTGTTCCTCATTTTTGTCACGTTTACAGATAGTGCTGTTTTGTAAGCATTACCTACTGGGACTTTTTTGGATTTTTGATGCTGGCTGATTTTGTTTTGTTTGTAAAATTTTTATCATTAATTACCAATAATATTTGTGCAGTAGTTTAAACTAGCTGTTTTTCAGATTCAGCACATATCGAATTTTGTGGATATATTAACAGGTGGGTCTTGTTACGTGTTTTCACATTGCACAGTTATTCATTCACCAGTGTGCTTACTCTGCCAGTTGTCTTCTGATGCTTGAGAATTTGCATGGCACTGAAATGGCTTTCTCTGTGCTGATGTGCCGTTAAGAAACTGCTCACTCACTTGAGAATTTGCTGTGACAGGACATTCCGATCCCGTCATTTTTTCAAGAGAAGAAGGAAGAAGAATGGACGGACGAGGAGAAGAGAGCTGCTGCAGAGTACCAGAAGAAGGTGAAAGAATTGGAGGAAGAACGCGAGAAGTTCCGCAAGGTTGTTTATTCATCCGAGATATTCTTGTCATTTGTACTACAGTAAGAATACTGTGTCTTCAGTATGCAGTATTCCAGGGGAGGCATTGGAGTCACTTTGTCGGGGATTCTGTCTCTGCTCACTGTGTATGGTGAGGCAGCTGTGTACCTGCCATAATGTTGCTCATCTCCTTTCAGCATTGCTGAAAAGCCCTACTGCCTAGTCACAGGTTATGGTATTTTAGTCCCATACTGTACTTATTACTTAAACTCTTTTTCAAAACCATCTTCGTACTCTTTCAGCTACAACACATTAGCTAGTTATAGGCTATTTTCTCTTCTGTCGCCCAGGCTGCATGACATTGACAGTGTGCATCATTATAATGTTGACTGGTGCTGCATGGTAGCAACTGGAGAGTGAACTGAAGAAGCTGCAAGCAATTATCTTAGAAGGTGAGCAGGCTTTCGACGAGGTTCTGATGCAGTTGTTCATGACCAAAGTCCAAGCTGAGCTTGCTGTCTTCCAGGTCAGTCAGTGCTCAACACTCTTGCAGCTTGGTAAACCACTGATAGCAGTCATTTATATATTTTTGTTGTTTCTCAGTTTCACTTTCAGTTGTAGTTTAATTTTTTTTTGGTTAAAATTCATATTCTTGTTACTGAATTTTTTTACATTTTATTCTTTGTGTTTCTTTCAGTTTTTAACTGTCTGGACACTTTCTGGGTTTGTGAATTTGTCTAGATGCAGCATAAACGAGTTTAGCACTTCAGCATGGTTGTATTGTTTTTGTTCGAGTAATCTTCGGCATATTGTCGTGACGTTGACAGTGGTGTTGACACTGTCGATTGACTGCTTAACGTTCTGCAAAATCTGGAAATCTGGAAAAGTCAAGAATTAAAAGGGTGAAAAAAATTTCAAAGAATTGAGGAGAATTTGCAAAAGATGTTGAAGTCTGTAAAATAAGTAATGTCTATCAGGCTAACTGCTAACACTAGATAACCTCATCTTAAGGCTTGGTGAAATTGAAAGTGCTTTTTATTTGCATTTGTTTTATTACTTACTCTCTATCATGCATTGGACCCAGATTAAAACAGGGCCTCAGCACCAGAGAAGCTATAAATCTAGCTGACCCCTTCTTTAAAGGAGAAAGAAGAATATTTGTGGGTCTTGAGCATGTTATTGAACAAATGATGATGATAGAGGTGTGTAATGTAAAGTGGTTAATAGCAAACTGGAGAGGTCTAGAAATACTGCACAGAGTGGGCAAAAAAGTGAGAACCCCTCTCCTCTTTGGCTCTAACTTTGTTAAATGTTAACCGATTTTCAAAATTCTCTTACCGCTAGAAACAGCATGAAATTTCCAGCAAACTATGGACAACATATTTTACCACACCTTAAATATGTTGCTACACTACCTTGTGAAGTTTGACATCCAAACTTTTATCATGATTACGAAAGTGACACTTAATATTGTATCATATGTTTGACCGAAAGTGAAATTTTTCATGTCATCCGGCTGAACAAATGTAGATATTTGCTCAAACTTTCCATCGTTTGCCTGCCAGTACACATGCTTAAAAACGCCAACGCCACACGTCAATGCATCATGAATGATGCTATCGGCAACATCATGCTATACATGCAGTAACTGTGGTTTCAGTTCATTGATGTTATACAACTAGGACTGACGAACTTGCTGCTGAATGCTATTGATGATCTTGTAGTGGACCAGATTGAGATCAGAGCTCTTTGCTGTCCAAAGATTTGACCAAATAAAATAAGGCAATCACTGCTTGATGAGTTGTAACTGTTGTATGCTCAATATGCAAGGGGTGATGTCAATATTAGGCCTATTTTAATTAAATTGTCTGCTGTTTCAAAGAATACTTAACAGAACTAATAAAAGAAAAATTAAGTAAATAAACAATAAGTAATTAAGCTAGATTAAGTATATCTTATACATGTGAAATCATTGCATTTTGTTTGCACATTCTTACATATTTGCAGACAATTTGAATTTCTAAGTAATTACACAAGGTAGTGCAACAACATATTTAAGGTGCAGCATGAAGTATTATGTGACTTTTGTTGGATTTGTTTACTCTTTTCAGCAGTGAAAGAATTTTAAAAATCGGTTAAGATTTGACAAAGATGGAGGCAAAAAAGAGCAGGGCTCTCACTTTTTTGGCCCACTCTGTACACTGTAGAGTATGGAGATTGATCAGTGTGTTAGTAGTGCTTGTTATTGTGTGGAAACTTGCAGGAGGAGTTGAAGATACTCCGACTTCGCTATTCTGTTCTACAAGAGGAAGAACTTGAGAACCGACAGAAGGAACTGAGTGAAAAGTTGACTGCCAAGAAAGCTGCATCGGTTTGTAGTTTCAAAGTCAAAGTCAAAATATTAATTGCAAGCATATATATAAATGTATATGCATATAATACATGCACAGCATGAATATCATATGCAGTGTGATGTATTAAAAACAAAAAATTTAAACAAAAATTTGCTGCATAAGACTTCTTATGCAACTTATAAGTAAGTTTGTTTTCTCGCCTCTCACCTAAACATTTTAGAACATTTGTCTGTCTCAGTGGCTTTACACCATGTGAACCAGGGTTAGAATCTCATCTCAGTCTTGGGGACAAATAATTTGTCAAACATTGCTGGTGTGCTTGCTTTGAGATTAATTTTTTTGACGGGCAAGACAGTTTTTGCACACAGTTAATGAAGCCCTGGTGCACCAGAATAAAAGTACGGTTCAAGCTCCAACGTTCTGGAGTTCATATGGCAAAAAGTAACAATATGTACCACTTGATCATTAATTCCATTGCAGGATACAGCAACAGTTGAGCTTCTGCAGGCGAGGAAGCAACTGGATGAATTCCGAGTGGAATATGAGATTCTGCAAGCCGAGGATCGGGCAATGGACAAAGGTTTCCGTAAAGAGTTTTCTGACTTGTCTAACGTCATGGCAGATGCACTGTACAAGCATTTCCGCAAACGACCAAAGTAACTGACTTATTCTACCTCAGTTTGTGTTGTGTTAGAGATATTTGCATGTTTTGCATCACTTTCATCTCCCTGTTGATTATGGGTAATTTTACTCTAGGCTTTATCAGTTTCTCAAACGGAGCTTCGGGTTTTACTGTTTTATAGCCTTTTGTAAGTTTTATGTGATGAAGCTTTTGGAGTTATGTCATGTACATGTTTGAGATAGACTCCTATTATGGATAATACGCATTTCTGAGCCCTCTGCACTATAAAGATATTTTTCAATAAGCAGCTTAGTATCTGAGGCTGCAGAAGAAGTGATTGGTCTTTCGGTTTGTATATTCTCTGTTCAGAGGTCAGAAGGCAAAGATTCTTGACTCTGCTGCATATGACTCAAAGTCTGGGAATCCGTTCTCAGATCGTCCACCGACATCGCGACGTAACGAGGAGGCACAGAGAGCTGTTGATGTTGCACTAGCTGAACTCGACAGTATTGCTCCAGAGAACTTTGACGCATCTGTCTGGGAGCGACTGTGTCGCTATCGCAGAGCAAAAATTGAGTTTGAAATGAATGTGAGTTGTTGCTTACTAAAAGTTGCTACAAGAATTTTGGCTTCAAACTTTATCATTTTTTAGTTTGTGTGCACGAAGACGAAGAGAGTGGTTCAGTCATTGTATCTGTGTACAGGGTCAAGCTGTATGATAGATAGATACGTTTTACAGCATTTTTGCACATAATTTTTACACTCTCCTTGTGTATTTGTTAAGTTGCTAGTATTATAACGCTAACTTGTTGCAGGTTTAATCCAAATAAGTCGTATTTTTGCATCTGCTGGCTATAAAGGCGAAAGATGCAATATGTAACCTGGTTGTGATGTCTCTCTTTCTGTCTGTCTGTCTGTCTGTCTGT
>Ga0126335_1001289_pt1 | contig 13823 bp, 8 predicted proteins | sample OlaspJWI45metaG_FD_108409 | JGI IMG/M metagenome (GOLD analysis project Ga0126335, IMG submission 108409) | Marine gutless worms symbiont microbial communities from Oahu, Hawaii - Olavius sp. 1 OAHU.JWI-45 metaG | ecosystem: Host-associated > Annelida > Digestive system > Unclassified | place... | reverse complement strand
CTAGAACATCGTGCAACAAGAGTATTGCACTGTGCTATAGTAACTAGAGCAGCTGTGTTAATGTTCCCTCTTTTACGCCAGACCATCATCAGTAATCAGATGAGGCCACGGAGGTTGAGGGGTAATGGGATCATCGTCGCAATAGGCCACGTTGTGCATGCAACGCGGCATATTAACAACGAATAATAACACGAGAATATTCAGAATGCACTGCAAAGCCATTGCAAGAGTTCTCATCAGTCACCCTATTCACCTGATCAACTTGATGACCCATTCTTACAACCCTGTGGTTCACCTGGAGCCTCTGTTTCTACAGATCAGCAAGACACATGCAGTAACATACCACCAACGCCTGTTCCACGGACACTGCACTACTAGCAGACATTTCAGCCTGCAGTTCAGTCCACAAGTCCAGTGACATGTCAGGCTGCACTGCCTCCAGTGCTTTCAGTGCTGTGTACGTGTACCATGCCACGTCCCTGGCACAAGACTCCACCAGCATTTTGGTCCTGTCAGCTGCACCACTGACTCCAAGCCACGACAGCAGTGATGGTAAGAACCACATCTCTCGCTCACGTGCTGTTGACTGTACCACACGCACATGACAACTCAGTCAGTGTGTGACTTACGTCATCAATTCAATTACCAGCTCACCAACAACACATAACACGTAATCTGGCAAAGGTTGCATCAAGACCCCCTATCTAATACAATGTTCCTTAGGCCCCAAGAGTCTGCACCCCAAACAGGACCTTGATCCATGACAGACGGGCAAACAGATTGACAAACAGACACACAATGGTCGCAATAGTCCCTATCTCGTGTATTCAGCTGCCTGACATACACACGCACAACTGCAAATTGTATGATACTGTCTAACTTGTAAAGTACAGGCTTACAAGCTGACACATTAGATCATTTCTGGACAATTCTTTCAAAGCAGTCAGCTGCCTCAACCCACAGTTGTGCCCTGCCAGCACTTAAACCTGTGACCTATGTATTGCAAGTCCAATGTTCCAATGATTGTGCCACCGCATCATCACATTTGGTCCAGCAAGAAGTGCACCTGCCTGCATCCATCCATGCTCTAACAAACTGGCATCTGAAGAATGGTTTCAGCCTGGCTTTGTAATTGTTTTATTTACTTTATGCCACAGCAAGTTCGTCCGCAAAATGACTGACAATGTGTTGAGTGGGACGTTAAGCCTTCAATCACCCACTCCACTGCAAGCTTGTTAAGACTGCCATAATTTCAACCAAAGCCATCACACAGATAGTGAAACTCATAAGACAGACCTTTGCAATCTCTATAAACACGTTCAGTGATGCACGGAACCCATCGTTTACAGCAAAACTTGCCTTGATAATATTGTCAATGACATACAGCACATCCCTACAAAATTTACACAATAAAACACTTTGCTAATAAGGAGAAGTTCTAATAAAAAGTGACAGCAGCAGCATTTGCACTAAAGTAAATATGCAATTAAACACTGTCCAGCTTTAATCCATCCATAAGCCCACACATAACAGAAACATGGGTCTCGCTTCTGAGTTTAAAATAAGCATTCATGAGCTACTGCAGAGAGTAGAATAAGTAAGTGCTTGTATATGATTTCCTATTTGTCGATAACAACAACTTACTACATAGCTGATATCATTTACTACACGTGAACATTTGCAGTATCAATGACTTTCAGACTCGTCACAGTAACTGAAAATGGGTTTACTGGCTGGCTCCTGTAAAAATTCTCGTTAGAGGTTAAATAGCAACCAAAGCTCTAAATAGCTTCGTGCCTAACACAGTGCCGTTATGCCACTAAACTAGCAGCAATCCACAATCTGCAGCCAATCAGAAGACTTATTGCAACAAAAAGTAACCTCTGTTTGAAAACCATTAGGAAAATATGCATTAACAACAGCCAAAGATTGAACCTCTCTTTATGCCATCCACACAGCTTTGTAAGCACATCGAGCCAGAAGACAATAATGCCATGCGCTTGTTGAGTATCTGATGATGTCTTGATCTGTGTCTAACACATCAGGAAGTAACACTAGACAGTAAATTCAACAACGCAACTCAGTCATTGGCAAATACATACTGTGACAACGAAAGCATTTGCTAATTAACTCTATGGTCAGTTTTGTTGCCGCCATTTTGTCAGGCAATTAATTACTTACATCATGTAATCTACATTTGAAAATTAAATATAGAACAAATGTCTGTGAGCAACTGAGCATAGACATATCAGTACACGTAAACCTTATGTATGCATTCAGTAAACACCCTTATTCTAAATAATGCTAAATAAATAGGTAAGTCATGAGACAAAAAAACAGAAAAGCCACATTATTTAGACCATGATGCTATAACTACTAACTGCTGTTACCTGAATTGCAGATGAGAGTAAATGTGAAACACATCTTGACGACTCAAATGAGAAATAGCCGCGGTTTGACCAGTCAGACTGTAGTACTACCAGCAATGCATGCATAAACCTGCCAGCCAGATCACAAACAATCTTTAAATATAACTTCAGATCACATATTCACTGTCTCGCATGTTGCGAGTTGCACAACACGACATTATTCATCCAATCAGTACAATTTCACCAGCTGCGAAGCACTTACGTTAAAGAGAATTATCAACAATTCACATTTGCAGACTTGCCAAGTTTTATTATGCAGTACTGCTCATTAGATGATCAGTCCATAACAAATTACGAATGTCGTTCCATAAATAAGTTCCAAAAAAGTGTCATTCTGTTAGTTTTCCAAATATAAAAATCCGAAATACACATTTAGTAGGGAATTTAATTCTGAGTACCAGCTGTGAGTTTTATTATGACGACGTCACTGTGATGTTATTTATAAACATAAAATATGACGCTGAAGACGTCCAGTAACAAACAGCATGCTGTTATTCGTTTTGCTGTGGTCAAAAGGACTTAATGCAAATGAGATTCACTCAGAGATGCATCCAGTATATAGTGGCAAGTGTTTTTTGAGACCAGAAATACACATTTCATGTACGAAGTTTGCTTACAGCAGAGAAAGCATTGTTGATGAGGAACGACCTGGCTGGCATGTTGTTGCAACAACCGATGCCACAATTGCCACAGTTGATGCTTTTGAATGAATTTGGACAATATGTTGAAAAATGAAACACTAATGTTTAACATTTAAACTGCGAACAAACTTATTAAGCTTATTCGTTTTTTTCCTCATTCCTATGCTGTTTATCACTTGTGAGTTATGATAAAAAAAACTGGGAGAATATAATACACAGATAACTGTGTTCTATGAACAGATTACGTCACAATAATGACGTCATCATCAAAAATTTTCTATGTATGTTCAAAATTAAATTCCCCACAAAACGTATATTCCAGATTTTTCCTATTTTAAGAATTAATAGAATGGTGCCATTTTGTAACTTATTTATCGAACAACCCTTGTATTACCACCCATGAATGTGACATGGTAATGGTAATACATTCGATCACATCTCTCTGTGTGTCTGCAGTGTATGCACAACTTGGGTTTGACACACAAACTTCATTTTTAGTGTGCAGGCACATTTTCACAATATTTAGGACAAGCTGAAGGTCAAGTAATCAAGGTGACAATGTCATGTGATTGAATGTATTACCATTACCATGTCACATTCATGGGTGGTAATACAAGCCCAAGTTGTGCATACACTGCAGACACACAGAGAGATGTGATCGAATGTATTATCATTACCACGTCAATGTCATACACATATAACCTTGGTACTCTTTGCTTTTACGTGCCATGTATAATTTTCTTACTTATTCACATACTTACTAATATGTGTATGCTCTGCATCTAACAAAAAGCAAGCTGGTAAAGATAGCTATTTTTCAGACTAGAAAATACGTAAGCTGTGCTGCTACTCTATTATGCAGATGCTTGGACAGCGACAGCAAGCAGTCCCAGCAACTTCAACAAACAGAACTCCTTAGATTTCTGACAAAAATACCAGCTATGTTCCAGAAAAACAGTAAAAACGATGACAACTTAAGCACACGGTGGCAGCAAACTGCAAGTTAGTGCAAGATGAAATGAGAAGTGACAAGTTGTTACTGGCTGCTGGCAGTGAGGTAGGATGGCGTAGTGTAGAAGAGTGGAGTGATGTAGAACAGACAGTGAATTGCTGGAACAAAGTAGAACTTGTCCACCAAAGAGACAAAATACTGGACGCCTTCTGTACAGAACTCAGCATCTCTACAATCACACACCAGTAGGAGTCAGTACTCGACACAGGTAGATATCATCAACGTATGGTAATGAACACTTGATATAGCGTCTCTTTATGAGGCAGCCACATCACAGAAGTGCTCGGGTATGGTACACGTCGTCAAGGAATTACATAGTTTCACCTGCCACCCACGCAGCATTTATCCACAAATGGAATGAACCATACCTGTCTTTGCCCTTCCAGCCAAAGGTGGTCCTCATTTAGCAACCGTGGAGGGATGAAAGGCTGAGTTGGCCTAGGCACCACAGCAGTGTCTAAACAGTCTACCCAGGACTGCTACGTGATGGATACTAGTTTCTACCTGATAAAACCATCACGCCTCACTGAGCAACTGGAGTCCTCTAGGGTCATGAGGCTAACGACTGAGCCTGAGTGTCAGCCAGACATGATGTAGGTCATTTCAGCGGAGAGTATCCAGGCAACCAAATGCAACCAATTAAGAGAATTAAACAAACATCAAACACTCAAACTGTTGCTTTTCACGAACTAACTTCTGCTCTCCATCAGATGTTGCTATGAACTTGTTCTTAATTTCATGCATAATTTTCCAGCAATTAATTCGTAACTCGACATTGTAATTTCAACCATCAAGTTCACATAAGCAATCAGAGTAGATTACTGTCTACAACCAACCTGTGTCCATATCGTGACATGACAAGAGCAAGAAATGCAGCGAGTGCCAGCTGGCGTTCACCGTGCAGGTACAATGCAACTGCCTCGTGGGGTGGGGCATCGTGTGGGGCCATCGCCACGCTACAACCACTTGGCCATGAGCCGGCGTGCAGCCGCAGATGCAGTGCCACACTCCAGATCCACTGTGCTAAACTAGTCGGCTCATCGGCTGCTGCCGCTGACTTGCTGCCAACAGCCTGTCAATTAGTGTGAACTAACCATATTACCAACACAGCAAAACACACCACAGCAGCCATACAACTATAAGTAGTTAAAGAGAGCAAATCAAAGACTCTTAATCACTCAAATGTCTCAGCAAGAATTGTAACCAATGGAACAGTGACATAAAACACTGCTGTGTCAGGGACCCTTGAATTTTCATCATTGTATTTCACGTTGGAATTCATTAGCCATCAACTGTTTGAGACTTTAAAGAAACTTTGACATTGTCATAAATCTGAAGTTGAAACTGAAAACATGTTCTTGTGTTGGACTATTTTGTGACATCACATCAGTGATATGTTTTATGTCCTGTGACTGCTGCGGAGTCTGGGACTGTCTATATTACCGTTGTTTTTACGTTGTGTATGCTCTGCTCTGAAGTATATAAATAAATAGCAAAACTTGCCGGTGAATGTCCGTCAGTGAAGATATGTTGGATCTGCTTTGACCTGACATGTGTAGAGTAAGCATTCATCAGCAGAAGTGCCACGCTGTAGTGCAACTCTAGAGTCAGGAACGTAGCAGTCAGCTGAATGCAACACAGTGCAACCTCGTTATCTCAGCATTATCCATCTGGCTGTGAATGATGGTAAGGGAAGGATGGCGAGAGGTGAGAGTGGTAATGCAGCTAGGGTGCTATGAGTGAGAAAGCTAATATATCAAGTTTCAATCCTGTCACAGGTTATTAGGCTGCATTGAAGGCATGAGATGCAGACTATTGTTACCGATCATTGCGGTGTCTGTCTGTCAGTGTGTCTGTCACATGGCTCAACTCGGCAGACATTCAGTGTGTGTGGGGTCATTTAGTGCAGCATTTTCCGAATCACTTTAGCCTCTTGTATTACTGTAGAATACTGCATTTACACACACCAGTGATGTAGTGGTTAGCATTCATCTCATGACTCCAAAAGTCGTGGTTCGACTCTCCGACCATGACACTTTCAGGCAGCAGCCATGGGCATGCTGCTCACACCCACTTGATTTACACCAGTGAAACGCGACAGTTTTAACAGTTAACAACTGCAATATCACCCGTGTAGCAGTCCCAGGCAAACTTATCTCACCATGCGGCACCTAGGCCAACTCAGCCTTCCATCCCATGGGGTTGGAAAATAATGACCAGCTTCAGCTACGAAGGCAAAGGCAGGTATGGTTCATTCCATTCGTGGACAAGTGTTACATCAATATACTAACACTGACAGCACAAAGTGAAATGTGTAGCACCTACATCAGTAGTAAGGCCCCAGTTCATGCGACCAATAATGAGCCGTGCAAGGTGGTTCTCAACTGACTTCAACTCGCTGCAGATCAACCAACATCGCAGAATCTCAATGTCGGCATCTGTCGGCTGCCACTGGTGTAATGGTAAACCACGGAACAGAAAGTGAGACACCTGCCACATACAAACACACTACAATCTACCGACTTTGCCTAGAGCAGTCCCTTAGGTGTACATGACAAAATGCACAATTTTAATAAATTTTGTACGATAAATTTAATGTGATAAACCTTAAACCTAATGACAATCTGTAACCAAGCAAAAGTTTAAGTAGCAAACTTCAAAATAGCCACAAAACAAAACAAAGACCCAAATGCACTAAGAGCTTAAACCATTTGTGACATAATTAAGGAAAGCAAAAACACTTTACATTATTTATGTTATAAATCATTGTCGTTTCTATCTGCAGTATTCATTGCCTAGCTACTCCATGCTCTAGTGTATAACCCAGCAATACAATGCAGTTCGTACCAGTCCAACTTTGTCGAGCGAGTTGTATGTCAGTGTTAAAAGGAAAGAGATGATAGAGGGGTGACGAGTGCAGACGGTTTCCAGGAGCTCTCGGCCGGGTTTTGAACATAATTCTCTAGTGTGACTGCACAGATATGCAATCTACAACACACGGCACATGTGCCACAAGATGACAACTGCAGACTGTAACAGCAAACACTTACCGTTTAAAAACGTTGACAAAACATTAAAGTGAGAGAACAAGTAGGCTTTATATCTCACTCAACACACAATAAGTCCTCTCAACGACGAGTCTTTGTACTGATACGACAACCAAACGACCAATAAGCAACATGTAAAACGGCCTGAAAACAAACAAAAACAACAATCAAATGATTACACAACTAATACCTTAGACTTACACACTACTGAACCTAACGAAACTGACGACCAGTTTATGCACCTTTCACAATATCCAGCCAGGTACTGGAGAAGGCTTATTTTACAGCTGCCGGAGCCCACACATAGAACATGCACATGTAACAAGAAACAGCAACCTTGTACAACAAGTGCCCTCTCCCTACCGTCTGAGAGCAAAGTAGGCAGGACGCTGTCACAGGTGCGTGACAGACTAACAAACAGACTGACAGACTCACTGCACTATAGGTACATCCATCGCAATAGTCCACATCTAATAATACAAAAAGTTGAACAATTAGCCATAATAATTAAAAGAGTAAAACTACATACATCTAATACACACAAAAACGTACTGCAGTTAACAGCAACAAATACATCACCTAATTCTAAAAGTTCCAAAAAGACTTTTTGTAGAGTATATGCAAAATATGGATAGAGTGCAACTACATGGTGGACTCAAAACTACCTCAAATATCTCGCCGGTGACAACTTCAATGAAATCCATCTCCTCATCCGACCGACAGCCAGCCATGTTGGCAAACGTCGTGAGTAGGAAGATAGCTTCAGATGTTGGCAGAACTGTCAGCTGGTCATAGAATGTCTGCTTTGACGATGCATCTGACAGTGACATCAGTTCAGCAGCTAATTAATCACAATGAACGTAAAGTTTATGCAAAGTGCCAAGTCAATAAAGAATATGAGTAAATAATGACCAAAATGCAACAATTCCTCTCCAGCTATAAACAAAAATGAGATCAAGTAGTGAAGCTTCTTGCGAACTTCTGTGAAACTGATCGAAGTGATTGAAGACAGACGGCTCTGAAGAAGCATGATCGATGATGCTGCATGGATGATGTGGCACCTTGAAAAAGAAAAAGTTTGTTATTATTTCTTCAACTGTAGAAAAATACTACTAAACTAGACAAACATAAAAGACGAGCGAGCTGCTACTCTATAAGACGACTAACAAGTGAGGTGGTGGCGACACTGGTCCACAGTGAGACTGCAGTACACCAATGGTGATGGCATAATGTTGGAACAAGATGCGACGTTGCTTGACGAAGAGGAAGCTGAAAGATCGTAACAGCGTTCATGCATCATCCACATCAGTCGCCACACTGCAGTCCTCGATGCCACCTTGTACGGCAACTCAACTAGAAACTGCCATGATCCTAGCCTGCAATATGACATACACATGCACAAGCAGCTGTCACATGATAACATACGTACAATGCCAGCAAACTAATGCAGTCATCAGCTCACTTGTCAACTCATCACCAATGGAGACTGCTGGGGTCCGAGCGTGATATACACTGTGTCCAGAAAAAAGTAACATCCCTAGGCAATATTAGACAGAAATGCCAAATCTCAATACATCCTCACAAAACTATGTGTGCTGGATTCTAAATATATCTGTAAAAACACAACAACATTTCGCTAGAAAAATATCTTACAACAGTGGAGTTATTAAACATCAAATATCGACAACAAAATGTCTCAGTTTTCGTTACGTTAATTAGTGCAGTCACTGGTCCAGAAGACACATTTGCTGACAGGACATTGCTCCTGCCAGGGCATGTAAAGCTGTGCAACTTTTAACCCGTGAAACACCACACATCATAGTTCCAACTCTCTGGACAACCAACCAACACTCCTGACTTCAACCTTGTAGACTACCGGATATGGAGAAGCTAAGCTGTAGGAACATGTGTACTGCAGCTGAATTCATGACATCATCCAGCTGAGGTCACAGATGATCGAAGAGTTGGGACATTTCAACCAGAGGATCATCAATAAAGCAGTCAGACAGTGGCATTCAATCTTCAAGCTTGAATTTCAGCACACTGCTCAAGAACATTTTGAACACATACTTTAAATATGTTTGACTTTTGCACTTTGACAGACACGTCTGTAATGTTGCCAATAGTAAACACTTCATGTTTTTGGGTAACCTTGCTGAACTTGCTATAAACCTGCTATAACTATGTACACACATTCATATATTTTACTGAAATTTGGTGATATGTTTGCAATTAAATGTTGTACTGTTGCTGTATGATTTGGCCAAAATCCGACATTGTTTGCCAAAATACAGACGGTTACTTTTTTCCTAACACATTGTAGTACAAGCTACCTGACTGAAGTGGACACACCTCCTCTTAACAAAGTACAGAAGAATTAAATGCACTTCAACCATTTCACAGTAACAGTAACATAAAGCTAAAACCATCAAAAAATAACCAGCAAAATTTTAAAATAAATATAAAAGTAATAAAACTTCAACAAAAACCAATCAGATCTCTCAGTTCATTTTACAAGTTTCAGTTTCTGTATGTTGTCAGAGTCAAACCTCTGTGAGGAGAGAATACAATTGACCGCTCGGAGCAGCACCATGTCGGACTCTGTCTGAAGTCGCTCCAGTGACGCCAGAGTCGTATCAGTAACAGCAGCACGATATGCTAACCAGTAGTCACATGTGTACTGAACAACGTGTCTGTCACAGCAATGATATGATCACTGCATTACAGACAGCTGCACCATGTTAAACTCTGTAAATTTACTTATATTCCTGCTGCAATCAACGTGAGAGAATACTATTATTCTACTACTGAACAAGCATCAAGGTAGTCAAAATATCACTTGAAAATACTCAAAATCTAGCGAAATTTCACTATGGCATTAGTGCTTCAAGCCTTCAGATTCGTTTCATGATCAAACATTACTTTCATACGTCTGTCCTTTGTCTCAGAAATCTGACAACACTACACGGTCTTATGACTAATGAAGTAAATCTGCAGCTAACCTCACCTGATAAGTCGGCCAATACGTTTGTTAAGCTGCCGGTATCTAACAAGCTTGAAAGTCTGCAAGCCACAGCCAAGAATACGAATCAGACACGTCACGAATGCAAACAACTTGAGCATTCCTGTTTCTGTTGTATGCCGAAACTCATAATGTGGCTCGCCTGTAAAAGCAATACACGTAACATAATATATAAGAAAAAAGCAAAATATTCAGTCACTCATTATTACTCCATACAGTGCCTTAAAACATAAAAGACAACACAAAAGTTGCACATAACAAAAGAAACAGTACAGCATGTCCATCACTGGGCGTTTGCTTAAGTGTCGAGTCACATTAATAAAAAGAGCAAATATGAGTAAGTGTATAGTTCCATTCGATGTTTAATAGCTCATTTTGGAGATAAATGTAACAAACAATGTTCAAAGGATAGTTATAGGTGAAAAAGTCGCACATCCAAAGCAGCAAAATGTTTTGACAGATTTCCATGCACTGTTTCACCACTACAGTGCAGCTACAGACATGTAATGGTGAAACAGTGCATGGAAATCTATCGAAACATCAAATTTTTGCTGTTTTAGACGTGCCACTTTGTCGCCTATAACTGTCCTTTTAAACGTTGTTTTTTTACATTTATATTTGCTGTTTTTTATTCATTTCAATCATGACATCCGTGGACTACAACAGTGAAATTACACACTTACAAAGTTGTGGTACGTTAATAAATACACCGAGCCTCGAATACTTTACTTCCTGAATTGCTCGGCTGTTATTGTGTCTCGTAACTAATGTCAAGATGAAAGTTAGCTGTTAGCAACTATGCCAAAGTAACGGTGCCAAAACAATTTCTGCAATTTAAAAATTCCTACAAAAATGGTCCAAATTCACTGTCAATAAATCTCCAATGGCACAAATCAATCACTCAACTGCATTAACAGAACTTATTTCCTGCAGTTGGCCTCCATAACATGTAGCTATCTGCGTTTTCAGTCTATCTAATTCAATTAAACAGAAACCGCATTATTGCCACCTTGCAGCAAATAATCAATTGTGCATACACACAAGTCTGTAAGATAAAACAAAATCAAATGTAAAAATAGTAATCCAGACAATAATACACTGTGCCGGCATCATCTATGTGTCCTTATAAGGGCAGACTGTCTAATATCGGAGCCTGTTTCCCGGCTTATCGGCTTGTTGAGACCATGATCAGTTGTTGAACTTCAGCGACTTATGGACTGAACTCAAACCAAATACAAGATGCGAATTTGAGTTCACCGTGCTTGATTTCCTTAAAGACGTGAAATTTTTGTAATTCGACGGATGCTGAGGGCCACTTTTTTGGTCACGTCTTTATTGTGCATGCACAAAAACAGCCACTTTTCTACTTCTGGTCAAATATTTAACTCAAAGTTCGAAATTCCCATGGACGGATTCCTATTCGACTACGAAATTCCCCACCCAACGAAATTTGGCATATGGCTACGGGTGCCGAACGTAATCAAGCATTCCAAGTTTGGTAATAATCGATTAATTGGATGCAAGGTAACGGAAAGTCCAATTTTCCATTGTCCATAGGAATGGATTGTTGCCTACAACACTGTAGCACGACTGTGCTACCGGGACAAGTCCACCCATGTCATCGACTGCTCTGATACTGACAACAAAAACTCAATAACAGTATAAAACATGCACTAAGAACTCAAAGCATTTAACCAAGTAACTGGTCATAACATAAACAAATGTAAAAGACAAAACTAGTATGCTACAGAACTGTGGTTTAATCATCTTTTATGACATCCGGCGGGAATGGAGTGAGTTCTCTTACACTGGAGCCCACATACAGTGGCCACAATGTACTAACCATCAGTTTCAGTGACGGGAAAAATGTGGTTGAAGATGTGGTGAAGAGGAAATTGGTTGAGTAACACAACGAGGTCATTCTCCTGCAGGTACGACCAACTGTTGGCTGGATCTTCATCCTAGCACAGCAGCTCTCAATGACAACAGACACAGTAACAGTAATGACAGTAATAGCTACCAGAAAGGTTTCAACATGAAAAAACTTACAGGAGTCTGTGTGAAAGTCTTAGTTTAACAATGAAGAAAAGATCAGTAAAAGCACTTGCATGGAGTGGACTGCTAGAAGAAATAAGATAAGAAAACGGGAAGCATGTGAGAGATGGATCGGATATGGCAACACACTAGACGTGAGGTGGACTGAACACAGATGCAACGAGGAAGTTCTACAGCAAGTACAAGAAGAAAACACAATAATCAAAACTACGCATACTCATCAACAAACACGAAATCTGTCAGTCATCATACCTCTTCACCATCTGAGTCAACCAGTATCCATGGACTATCTGCAACTCTGCCAGCCGCTGGTGGAGTGTGAAGCACTTTCAGTTGACACAGCACCTCCTCACGCTGCCTGTGTAGCAGCATACATCAATGTAAGTAAGTAAGTAAGAAGTCTTCTAAGATGCTGCGTACCAAACAGTCACAGAGTGCCACACTCTCAGTCTCCGAATGTTATCACTTAAACTGTTCATAGCCGAGCTGATGTCACAGACAGGGTGACAGCAAAGCCTTAATATAGGCATGACACACAATTCTCATAGTGTCTTGGACACTAGCTAAGTAAGTAAGCTAAGTGAAGTTTTAAGTCCCATTCAACTTGAAATAGATCACTTCAGATACATTCTTTTCAGGCAATCAACTACACTGTAACTGACAACAAAATAACAACTCGACAATATATCACATCCATACATCCATACTGGAACTCAAAGATGCAAGAAAAAACTGACCACAACTACTAACTCACAGAAAACAAAATGGAATACAACTACATGGTTTAGGGTGTGCTGCATGAAAGTCACTCAACGTTAAGGGCTGCTTAATTCCGTTACATGATAACTCAGTTGAGTAGTTAACTTTAAGTGACTTCTGTGCAACCCACCCTATTACGACATCTGGTCAAGGAACAAATAAACAACAGTTTTGAAAATGGTCAATACAACGTGAGAACACAACTGCTGTAATAAGAGGTTGTAATTTGTGACTCCAAAAGGCTTCGCAGACATTAATGTTGCATTAATTATGTGCATACCTTATTTCACAAAATAAAATAACACAACTTTCATAGTTAAAAATGCTATAATTTCTTGTGCATTCATGTTCAATGAAAAATAAAACAGAAACATTGATGCCAATGATAATTTTATAATGCTGCCATTATGGCATTGTCATCTGAAGAGTAGTAATCATAAACAATGTTAAAAATGTCCGCCTTCAGCGTTGACACGGGCCAACAGACAATGCCTCCACTCATCGATGACGTGACTTGCAGTAAAGTCGTCAGCAAACGATGACACTTTTATGACACCATTAGCAAGACGCTGTTGATGTGAGTAAATAAATGTGTGTGTATCTTTGAAATTTATTTCCGGTTTCAGCCTGCAAAAAGTTTTCAACTTAGTCAAGATTTGACATATTTGCAGTCAAATGTACACTCCAACATTTTGTGAACAACAGCAAAAGTGTAGTTTTGTATTTACTCAGGTAGAGTGCATATGCAATTAAGGTAATGTGGTAAATTTTACTACAGTTGTGTGCAGCATTTCTCCGCGATTAAAGGGATAAAAAATCATAGAAATCACATAAGCTTAGCCAAAGTTATAATCTAAT
>Ga0126335_1001288_pt1 | contig 13826 bp, 9 predicted proteins | sample OlaspJWI45metaG_FD_108409 | JGI IMG/M metagenome (GOLD analysis project Ga0126335, IMG submission 108409) | Marine gutless worms symbiont microbial communities from Oahu, Hawaii - Olavius sp. 1 OAHU.JWI-45 metaG | ecosystem: Host-associated > Annelida > Digestive system > Unclassified | place... | reverse complement strand
CAGCACGTTCGGCGATCGATCCTTCGCGGCGGCTGGGCCGCGTGCATGGAATCAGCTGCCGTTCAGTCTACGTGACACTGCACTATCGCTGACTGTCTTCAGTGCACACCTGAAGACGCATTTTTTTCCCATCTCGTGTGAGGCCACGGCGCATTTGTGACATTTATGATTTCTTTGCGCCGCATATAAATGTACTTACTTACTTACTTACTTACTTCTTTCACAACTGTAGCACGATAATGCCTAACATTATTAAGTGCACTGCGCAGTAATTGCAACTTTTGTCTTACAGTTTCGTCAGTAGATAACATCACTGGTGCAATGATCGATATAATAGAAGAGCTCTAAATCTATAGATAGAAACAACTAACGACGACAATACACAACTTACAATCGTCAGCTGATTTCGTTTGTAATTAAAGGGAACATCACTGTTTTGCATGAACACCTGTAACTTCTTAAGTAGGCCTAAATCTAAAAGTAAATAAATAATCATCAAAATCGTCACATTAATGAGGACGACCGCGAAGTTCATGGTACAGCTATTACCGTTAGCTGACGAAAACTGAACCAACAAATTTTTACAATCATGCATTTGATGATATCACAGTATCACGGTAGATCTAATTCTAATTCCAGAAACAAACCAACGACAGTGATAGAGGCTAATGCAGTCATTGCATCATATGCAAGTTGCAACAACGATTCAACGTGATACATTGTGAAATGTTGAAATGTTGCAGTAAAAACTGAGTATTTCCAACCAGTTATTTTACGAAACGTAACAGTTAAAGTATGAAACTGAACGGGATCAAATATACTCAAGAAAGATTAACAATAGGTAGAAATACATAGGCTTAAAATACTTAGCATTTAAAATTAATCCATGGGCAATATTGCCTCCGCTTTATTTCTGTTAATTAAAATTGATTATAATCTCTACTAGGCCTATGATAAAGATTAAGTCAAATTATAAATCAAGATACGTAGGCGTACTCTGGGGCCCGATTTTCAAAACTTCTTAAATTTTCGTAAGAAATTTTGAAAATCAGCATTGTCGGAACTTTTTCCTAAGATGTTCGTAGTTCGGTCATTTTCCTAAGTTTTGAAAATCGGGCCCCTGGTCTCCGGCTCTGCAACTGAAGGCAACAAGAGCATAGTCTAATTCAATGACAAAAAGGCAAATTATGTAGACTACACGAACATTGTGCAAAAAGTTACAAAACTCGACAATAATACACTTTTCGTTAACCAATATAAAGGAAATACAATGCAATATTAATGATCGTTTTACAGCACTATGCCGACGGCACGCATGATAGTCTACACGTTAGGTTACACGCCGCTGTATGAAAAGTTGCTAAATAGCAAAACATGCCAAAAGTGCAAATCAGTTTCACTAGTCTCATAATAAAACGTGAATTGACACTTAATGCCATGCATATGTAAACCAAAGTCTGGATCATTGACAGACACCTCGCTATAAAGTAAAAAATCCAAACTGCAGTGTAGAAGTTGAGCAAATCACAGTCTAATATAAAAGCAAATGACATATAGGCTCGGGAGAGCAGCAACAATTGCTACACCCATGAAAACTGTGCTAAATATCTGACATACATACTCAGGCACGCTTCTATGTTGGGGCATGCGGGGGGAAGCAATTGCCCTCCCCCAAACCTTGGCTTTGCCCCATCCCAAATATGTCAGAACACCACCTCGCGTCAGCTGAGGTCTAGTCTTGTTTTTCACTCCACATAACTCATTATTTCACGTACAATAAAGATGCTGTATTTCCACAATACCTTTGAGTAAATAGCCTACAAAAATTATCTACGTACGCAGCAAAACGCTTTCAGCTTCTGGGGGCTTCGCCCCCTAGACCCCTGACTAGTGACCTCAATGGGGGCATGTACTTAATATTTTCTCTCATACCTAGGGTGCATGGATAAAACCCTGTAATATGACTAAATGTGTTCTAGGACTAACGATATGTAGTTGAAAAATTAAAGCAGACTGTTTCATCCTTTGGAGTTGGAAAGACACTTAAAGATACAGGTAAGTTGTTACAAATTTTTTTACGACGTAAACTGTGTGCTTATTCCCAGAACTGGTGCTCGTGCTATTGAACAGATTGCAGACAACAAGCGGTATGTTGCCGTCGTATTCGGTGATTCTGATATAATAATTCTGTCTGTGTGTCTGTTTGTTTGCATGTTTGTATATTCGCTTAAAACGCGGGAACAGCTGCGACGATCGTCTCCAAATTTTAGGATAGCTTCAGGGCGCCCCAGGTATTGTTTTAGGCGCCAAAAATTGGGGTGTCAAGTGTCACGATTAATAATTTCATGGCCAGTAGGCTACGCAGCAAAGCGTGTTCAGCCAACATGGTTATTGTTGGGGCGTGACGATAGTATATTTATAGCACACGCGCAGCTCAGTCTGAGCCGGCAGTCACGTGCGGGATTTCCGGAGACGTATTTTCCCGACCTGTTCGCGTGTCTGTCTTTATGTAGGCCTATGTATGTATGTTCGCTTATAACTCGGGAACGGGAGGGGTTATCATGCGTGCCAGGGTGCCCAAGGATTGTTTTACGCGCAAAAAATAGTACGTGTTTAGGGCAAAAATTTGGGGAAGGAGTCATGGGTCATGCCAGAAAGTTAGCATTTCTCGCGGGACCTTGCCGGCCATGCGCCACAGCAAGCAGATTGAGCACTGCGATGGCACTGGACAGGCTATAGGCGCACACTCAGACGCAGGCGGACAGTGCACATTGCGCAGATGAAATAGAAACAGGCGTTGGGGCTTATGGGCCGGTGCATGACACCGGGATGCATACTGCACACGGGTACGGGGAGCGGAAGCCTTGGGCGGGCGAAAAGCGGAACGGGACGGCCTACGTAATGCCTGACTGGGCGGGCAGAATGGCTAGTATGACATGTGTTTTGCTCCGTTGTTTTTTGGTGTGTATGTTTGCTCATTTTCAACGAAGTACTTTGGACTAGCCAATGTCAGTGTGGTGGTGGGCTTTGAACGCAGTCTCTTATGTTTTTTTTGTGTTACACTAACGTGACGTGTCAACTTAGTTACTTTGACGCTGATGAGCAACTTGGTTAGACACCACGCGTTTCATTATGTTCGTGTTGTCAACAATGAAACAAAGAAACTCAGACTGGTCATGACAGTGCTGTGTTCCTGTCTATATTGCTAGTAGTTAATACTGCTATATGAAAATGTTAATTTTTCAAGTTCTCTTTTGCACTTTTGATCATGTTAGTTTGTGCTAAATTTTGATCAATTTACTCGATCTACTGTAAAACATGCACTTCAGAATACTCAAAATGATCGCTACCAGTGGCTTTCTGACAGTTCTAGAGTGCAACGAATTCGTTTTCGCCCGGGGCTCCGGCCCGCACCCCGCTGGGGGAGCACACGACGCTCCACCCCACTCGGCGACTTCGGCGCCTCGATTTCCGGGGTGAATAGCATCGCCTCCCCAAATATGTTACTCTACAAACCGCGCCTGCATGGTACACTAATGGTATATATACTCTATAACTAATCCTTCAACTGCACCAATAAAAGCGTTTCACCGGAAGCATGGAAAACATAAGCTACACTGGCATCTGTCACAGCAACGAAACAAGCAGCTTTCTTTGCGAAAGACTCACAAATAGCAGATGAAATTTCATTATATCTGTGCTAAAAACAAACAACCCTCGTTATCCTACTGTTTTCTGTGCTTATAAATGACTTGGTAGCTTAATTTGTTTCGTTAAAAACACTTCCGTACATCGCACCTTAAGTAGCAAATAAGATAAGAAACATGATACAAATGCACAATAGTGTATAACAACAATGGTATAATTTCCTAGATCTAATGACGATCACAAAGTGATACTGGAATGCATAGAAAAAATTTGCATTTAAGCCGATATGAAGAAGATGACAGTTCGTAAATTACAACATTTAATAATAGGCCTGGTAAGTAAACTTACGCAGTAAATCTTAAAAATGGCAAATGCCAACTAACTGAATTACGTCTCAGCCAATCAACTGAGGCAGCTATAACAACTACCGTTCACAGCCTAAAGAAGAAAATGACGCTGCAAAAACCGCTAGACATAAAGAAAAACGCAGGTCGATTCTTACAAGGGTCGTTTGTTCCCAACCTACTTATAAATATGCTCTTTGGCGTCGTCGTCGATGGTCGACTGTTCAGCAAACTTCTTGAACATGCGCACGAATGCCGGCAGAACGGGCTCGTCTGAGCGGCGCACGAGATGCGGGAATGCCTGCCTAAAATGCATGGTCGCATCCTCGAGGTGGTAGTGTGGTATACGGGTGAACATGTGGTGCATCTGGTGGGTGCCGATGCAGTGGATGATGTAGTGAACCATTCCGTAGTGACGGTCGACTGTGGAGAGCTGGCCACGCACGAAGTCCCACCGTTCGTCTGCGTACCAGGGTATATCGACCTCATGGTGATGCAGGAACGTGACCACGACGATGTAGGTGCCAAGCATCAGTAGAGGCATGCCGTAGTGGACTATGAGCGTCGCCAGACCGTAGGCGACATAGTACTGATACGCCGCCAGCCCCGTGACTCCCATTGCCAAGAGCGACAACATACATCCAACTACGTGCCCTACGAACATCTTCTCGAACGGATTGAAGTGGTTGACGTGACGCGGGTTATACCTGGAAGACAACACACAAGTTGTTTTGACGGGCTGGACAGCTGTTCAGAAGCTGAGAAGCACCATGTATTTACGACCCATGGTTTGCCGAGTGCAGACCCCTTGGGTTCGTAAGTCTTGACGGGCTGCCAAGGTATCCACGAAGAAATAGAAATCCAAGAAAACTTTTAAACATGGCCTGTTTACAAACGCGTGCGTATCTCGCTGTTCAAAAAACGACTATATAGATTGTCATAATGCGAACGCGACACAAGGAAGAATTCGAAAGCTGTCCATTACCAGACCTAACAGTGATTTATTCTGCAGAAATCACGCTGCAAAGAACAATAGTGTTAGTGTAGTATAAGTGACATGCACATCACATACCCAGTAGCAAGGTAGATAAACCATCCAAAACCAAGAGCAAATCCAGGAAGCAGTCGAGGATTGGGAGGTTGTTCTGACCGACGTACTGGATAGAACACTTCGTCCTTGTCGATGTTGCCGGTATTCATGTGGTGGTTGCGATGACTGAGCTTCCACTGGTAATACGGAACCATGAGAAAGCCATGAGATATGGTGCCAATGACGTCGTTAAGCAGCGGGTAGACGGAGAACGAGCCGTGCCCGCAGTCGTGACCGAGTACAAACAGCGCAAAGAAAAATGTGCCTTGTGCTGCCCAATAGATAATGGTCGCCGGCAGTCGGAAGACATAGCTACTTGTCCAAGACTCCACTAGCCACAAAGCTGCCAATGCCAGTGTGATCTGCCGAGATAAACCACCAAAAACAACCACTTTGCGATAATTCTTGATGTCTCAAGCAACACAGCCAAAATTGCACATGATTGCGTTTAATGCAGTTCGTCTCGTTGTCGTGAGGTTTTGAGCTCACAGCGAAATAAATAATCATTATCTACTGCTAAAACAAAAAATACCAGCCAATCATTCAGTCAGTCGATCAAACAAACAGAAACAGGTAGAAATTACCTGAGCAATGTCCTTGATTAAATAGAACGTGGAAGTGGAAACTCGAGATTCGAAACACGACTTTGGTAGCGCTCGTTTGATGTCAACGATAGACGGGAGGTTTTCCGGTAGCTGAGAGGAATGACCTTGAGCGGAGGCAGTCGTGACCTTGAGACGATTGGCAGACTTGCCTTTTTGTTGTGACAGACTGCAGCTGTCGCAGACGTAGTGAACGACCACTGTAAATACTGCGTGCAGAAACTGCGCTGTGCCAACGCCAAAGTTGACGGTCTCCGTTAAAAACATCATCTTCCTATGCAAGTTCACATACATTAAGTGACGGAATTAGTTACTTATTGCAGGTAACATTAATATGACTTTTGACTTCTTCTTTACCATTTTTCATTTTTGCTTGTGCTCCCAACTGTGCAAACTTTTTGTACATCCGTCCCTAGATAAGCACCGGACGCATTATGCATCCGTGTCGCACTGTCTGTCGGTGATTCTGCGATTTTGACTGTATCGCAGTTTAGGGTTGGTTGGCAGGCCGGCCGTCTTTCCTTTCTATGGCTCCGCCAGACCAACCACCAACAAACCCCCAAAATCGGAACCGGGAGTAGAAATGTTATGTTTGTTTCTTTTTCGCGGCATATCTCGGCCCCGGATTAAAATATCAGCACCAAATTTGATTTGAGATTTTGTAGACCTCCGATTGGTCGTTGCATACTTGCTTTCGACATAAAATGTTCCCTCTCGAGTTAGGTAAGTAAAACATATTGCGTGCACTTTGGGAAGCCTTAAGTGGTAACGCAGTATTATTTGCCACAATTTCTAGTCGAATTAATTTGTTATTGGTGTTTCAACAATAAACAGTGGCATGAATTTGAGACACGATCTTCGTTCTCTCCTTCTTGGTACACGCCTATAAAATTTATAACGTGCCACGTTTCAAATGACTGACTGGCGAAGGACAATCTGCGGGGGCACTGCCACTAGTCGATACTAAGAATGGAATAGGCCTAGCGAACAGTACTGTGAGTCTGTGACGGAAACTTCCAATGCCACAGCTACAATGTCGCTGCAAATCAATGTCATTTCGTTTGTTTGCCGCCTGCACACTGGCTATACGAGCATACTTTAGTCGACGAAACCACAGAAACGCAGAGACAAAACTCCAAGACGCAGTGAACTTCAGTCTTTAATCCGCAATATTATTTCTGCTCGAGCAATGTCCAATGTCTACCGTACAGAAACAATAGTTATTAGGCGCCTAACAACGACGGACATTCATTTAAGATTACGTCACGTTTATGCTAGGCCTATAGTAGATAGGCTTATATTTGTAAAGTACTTAATTACAATTAAAAGTCAGCGAAATAATTCACAATTATATAATTAAAATTAGTTTCATTAATAATTTTAACAATTAATTAAAATTAGACAGGCCTATCTCACAACGATCACAGAGCAACCATACAATGTATTCAGTGTTACATTACACCTTCGTTTAATTCTATATTCATTTAAACTTATTGGCTTACGATGACAGAAATACTACAAAGTATCAGTGCCGAATACAAAATCAGTAACAAAATCAGTAACAAAACCAGCAAGGACATTCGACATAGGCCTAAGTAAGCAACAATAATAGCCTACAGTACACTAAAACTGGCCCTACAAGGACATACTTTTATACTAATCACCGCGTATATTTTTAAAAAGTGTAGGCCTGCTCGATCCACTTTGAATATTTGTGGATATCTAAGGCGTATGCTTATTAGGCATGTACACGTTCAATTTCAATGATAACTGTGTGTATCCTCTGTATAAAACTACATCCACAAAGACCATTCTCAACTGCCGTAACGACTGTTCTGTTGATTTTAACAGACTTTGTAAAAGCGCTGGCCAGCAGCAGTTCAGCCTTCCTATGGCTGTGCACCATGTATTCTGTGCTGCAACCTGCAGACCTTCACAATGCTTAATACCTAGTGTGTTTGTGATGTACTGATGTTTGTTTGCTTTTGTAGTAGGCATATAGGTGGCGTCATGTCTGCACGATTTCTAATTCGTCGCATGTATTGTCCAATCTCATAATTAACTTGACTGCACAAAATGCCACGTTTCTTCAGCACACTAAAACGATGTTACTAATACACCTATTTGTTTTATAAACGCAATTTAACTGTTTTGTTGGTGTTATTATCAAAGGTTATTGTAAGTTGACTATACTCACACTTTTTTAACTAAACACTATGCACATCATATAATATCACCTTATAAAGATTTGCACTGGACTTCACAATATAAAGGATCTTGTTGGAAAGAGACATCGTAGTTTTATTGATAAGTTGATTTCTGATGTGCGTTTTTCAAATTTGCTTTTAGTATATGGTTCTAATGCGTTGAATAAACTATATATAACAGCTGTTAAGGCAGTTTATACTGAATACTCGCCCACGCAAGGTCAGTAGGTTTGATGTTAATAATTAAGATTACTCCAGCTGGTCAAGGAATACAGAGCCGAAGGCTTCCATAAATGTGATTAATGTTTGTCATAGGTAGGCTATAACGATACTGTCTACATACCTATGTTTGGTGTGACAGCGGTCTGCGCTGGCGTCGACTGCGCTTCAAGGAGTTCGGACGCCACTATCGGCGTCGCTCTCCGAACGAACGCGCCGCTGAAAACAGGAATTAATTACGAGCACTAGCAAGACAGTCTGACGCACACAGACCAGCGTCCGCGTCTCTGACAGTCGCTCGCTTGGCAGCTGCAGCAGCACTGGCACTGGCCTGCACCAGCCGCGACCGTCGTCAGCAGGCGCGCAGTGCGCACTGCGCCAGTGACCTTTAGGCCTACGCAGTGACGTCACTCGAGGTCAGACAGCGACAATGGTACCGCAGAGGCCGTCGCTCGCTGCTCGCTGCTTCTGAAGCTGACCAACCAGCAAGTAGCCTTGCAGTGGTCGCTGCTAGAAGGTTTGTTGTATTGCAGTCCAGCGCTGGACCGATGTCTGGTAGTGCGTGCCAGCAGCGGGTCATGTCAGAGACATGCGTGGGGAGGGAGAAGCTATTTTTATGGTTCAATCAATTTTTAAAGACGAACGGCATGCGCTGGAAAATGGACAACGAGCTGCATGAGCCTACACCAACATTGAATTAGCGAAATAAACCGGCCTGAAGTGGGAAATATTTAAACTGAAAGCGTAAGCCTGCGTTTGGGGCTTCTACGTAGGCCTATTCACTCGGTTTGCCTATGCACCTCCTATTAAGTTTAACTGCCTCAATTGAATAATGCCAAAAACAGTCTTAATTAAGTTAAAAAGAAACGCGAAACGGTCGCTAGGATAGCTACGTACTGTAATCACTCACTTAGCTGGGCCGGATTGTAGTTTCTCACGCGGGACTTGAACGAATGAAGCTGATGCAACATTGATGTCAGCAGTAGCAGCAGCTGCGGCGAGCTTCGCGTTGCCATGGGAACTGACGTCACGCTGTCGTATCGATCTTCAGCAGATCTGCTGGCCACGCCCCCTGATTCACGTGACCTTCGACTGTGCCGACAGCAGATTCTGCGTCTACAGACAGTAATAGATTGAATTAACGGTTTTTATGCCTTTGTCCGCCTATAGGCGAAAGAGGCATATTTAATCGGGTCGTGTCATCTGTGCGTTTGTCCGTGACGGCCAGCTGCGGCACAAGCATAGAGGCTTGCCGAAGTAAGTAAGTAATGGCATTGTTTAACGTCCCACTTGACTAATAGTTTACGTATTTCAGAGATGAACAACGTAGTCAATAATTTACTTGACTGATGCAAACAAAGTCAAACAGAAAGAAACTAAGTTAAAACAGAGAAAAACTAATCTAGCAGGAGCATTAACGAAACATCTAACAAAAAAACTGAAACTTGTATGGTATCTTTCTTGCCATCCGAACAGGAAAAGGAGCAGTCTATCCCACCGCCTCTCGGGGCCAGCAGTGAGGCATTTTGATTGAAAACGACTAACGCATGGTGACATCAATCGATCAGTCAGCCACGATCTTGGACGAACTGGCAATTCGCTAAACCGAAAAATGGCTAAACTACGAAACATGAAGAAGCTATGCAATAAAGAAAACTTTGCACTTTTCCACCTTCTTATATTGAAGAATTTTGATGATGATGATGATGATGTCCTTACGTCATTTGATGAACTTTTCGTATATTTGTTATTTACTATACTGCTGAAAACCAAAGTCTACAGTCTACAAAACATTTGCAAAGTTTTCTTGTAGGCCTCCTATGTTTGTAAATTATCATATGAAGCAGTATAATTTACTAATACCTGCTATAACGTTGGCAATTTAGCCACAAAAATGTCTGGAAAGTTGAGCGCACTCGAAATCGTAGTGTTGTTACGAGTATAGGCCTATAAGACGAAAAACGAACGACAGAACAACCATGCACGAAATCGTCGAGATCGATGCGCCGATAATCAGGACAGAACAGAAAAAGACAGATAGCAAAAATAAGACTTCGACAAACGTATGCAGACGACTGCAATGCTTTAAAATGGTCAATCGATCAATGGTCAATCGATCAGTTTTATCGATCATTTAGCAGCCATCCTGTAGAATTGTAGGTTTACTGCTGCACTTTTGCACACTGTTGTAAAGCAAATCTCTGAATGGGGTAGGCGCGTTGTCTGCCCGCCTGAAACAAAGTGAGATAGACTAGAATCACGAATTAATTGCTGAAATAGTTTGATACCTACACGAGACTTCCATCAGCAGTTTGGATCAAGGTCAAAGTCTCGGCAGCAAAAAGAGCGGCAGCGCGCAGGTTTGTGCTCCCTTAGGACACAGCTTAATTTCCATCTGTTCACTTATAGACCAAGTGATACAGCCATAATTAAACTGCGTCCGAAGGGAGCACAAACCTGCGCGCTGCCGCTGTTTTGCGACAGTGACCTTGAGATTAACCCCATGACCTTGAAACTCGAAGATATCCGAGGTATTCTAAAGATGTATCTTCACACTGAAAATGAAGCTGCTAACTTAAGGCCAAAACGTAGAGCTCAAATTTTAGAAAAATACGAAAATATGTCAAAGTCAAAATGTAAAAAGCTCTGAATCACTTCGAACGTTATCGTAACAGATATTCTGATCAAGCCCCAGTAATTTCTGGCCAGTAGTTTTCAAGTTGCACGCTACCGCTTTCTCGCTGCCATGACCTTGACCTTAGACCCATGACCTTGAAACTGAACCGTGACCTAAATATTTTAAAGATGTATCTCCAAACTAAAAATGAAGTTGCTAGGTCAAACCACTCAAAATATATAGCCCGAATTGAAAAATACGAAAATAGCTCTCAGGGTCAAAAGTCGAGGTCAAATGTCACCGACTTCCAATCACTTCTAGCGTTCACCATGGTTCATATTCCTACCAAGTTACATCGATTTCTGATCAGTAGTTTTCGAGATTTTGTGCGGACACACAGACAGACGCCGCCAAAAACAATACCTGCTCGCAGCATGCGCGCATATAAAAATAGATCAGAAAATGGAATAGTTACGTTCGGTGCAAAAATTGGAAAGACGGATGTTGCCATCTTCCCATTCATTCAGATGATCAACATAACGTAACTTATTAAAATATAAACAAAAATTGTTCGGTTTGGCTGCATGCTGCTGTCAGTTCGCAACTAAAGACCATTCATGTGCATGTTGATGTCGTTAATGACATTCGATGTCCTCCGTTGGTAGATGAAAAACTCCAACAGATGTCTGTGTGATACTTCGTCAACCATGGTTTTCGACTAATCATCTTTCTGTTTTTACCTCGTAAAAACCGCAGTAAAACCGACGACAGTACCATCATTACCATGGTTGAATGGTCGACCATGTACCGTAGTACGAGTATGTTGACGTGGTTGCATATGCTTCTTTTGTCCGTGTTGTGGTTTCCATAAAAACCAAATTTGCTGCTGCTTCATTGTTTCGCCAACAGTGACCAGCAAGTCGAAGTCTGCGCTTTTTATTGTCTCGGAAATGCGTGGGAGATCAGCGTAGAGCTCCTCGTTCGTGATGTGTTGTCTCCAGTTGATGTTAAGCGTCTGCTTCAGCAAGCGTGTGTATGTTCCGTCAAGTTCTTCTTTGTTTAGTACTTTCGTCATTGTCCATGTTTCGGCACCGTAGAATAGAATGCTTTCAACAGTCGCTCTAAAGAAGTTGATCTTTAGCCTACGAGGGATATTGGATTTCCAGATGTTGTCTAGTTTGAGTGTTGCTGTCCAGGCTTGCGCTTTTCTTACTTTGATGTCTTTAGCAGAGTTGTCCATCCACAAGCCAAGATATTGGAAGTCAATTACTTTTTTCAGTGGTTTTCCATTTGCCGTGAGTTCTGTGTTTCCTGGTATGTTGTAGGACATGTATTCAGTTTTGTCTTCATTTATGTTCAGCCCAACCTTATTGGCAGCATTTACTCCCAACGTGAGCAGGGTTTGGGCATCTTCGATGTTATCTGAAAGAAGTGCGATGTCATACTTCATGCTACATCTTAAATACATTGCTGCACACCTTGTGAAATAAATTAGCAATTCAAATTCGCTGCAAACATGCAAGAGTACGCAAATAAAAAATAAAATAATTTCACGTGCAAAAAATATAATTAATTTTGTTTAATTACTTATTATGAATTTACTTATTATCTCTTTTATTAGTTCTGTTAAACATTTTTTTGAAACAACAAACATTTTTTATTTAAATAGGTCTGAATATTGACAGCACCTCCTTGCACACCGAGCATACGACATTGTACGACTTTTCAAGTAGTGACTGCGTTATTTCATTTGGTCAAATCTGTGGCCAGCAAATAGCTATCTCTGACCTCAGTCTGGTCTACTACAGTATCATCAAGATCATCCTGCAGTAATGTCGTCAGTCATGGATATACGTCAATAAACTGAAACCGCAGTTACCGCGTGTCCGTGACGTTGACGATGGCATCATTTACGATGCCTGATGCGTGGCGTTGACGTCTATAAGCATATGTACTGGCAAATGTCCTAAAGTTTGAGCCACTATTATGACAGCATCTACATTTATATTCAGCCGTATGACATAAAAAATTTCATTTTTTCAGACGTGCTACATTATTAAGTGTCACTTTCGCAATCATGAAAAAGTTCGGATGTCAAACTACACAAGGTAGTGCAACAACATATTTAAGGTGTGGTGAAACAAGGTGTTTACAGTTTGTTGAAAATTTCATGCTGTTTCTAGAAGTGAAAGAATTATGAAAATTGGTTAACATTTAACAAAGTTCGATACGACAAGAGAGGTTCTTAGTTTTTTGGCCAACTCTAAACTCTAAGTGCTAGACTGCTAGTGCTGCGCAAAGACTTCTAAAAGATGGTCATAGCAAAGCTATTAAATACACTGTACGTGTTTTTGCGCCAAATGAGGGCATTTTCAGCATTTATTGAAATTTCAGAACACTTATACACTCATGTTTTATTGCTAGTTTAGTGAATATTAATAGCGGACTTATGTAACTTATGTAACTATTAAACGCTTCAGGAATTTGCTGAGTTTGATCTTTTGTATTTTACAAGGTAGGTAGCGACACGTTTAAGGTGTGATGGGAAATGTGATAATTGTTTTGTTGCCCGTAAGCTGCTGAGTACAGCAGTGAAAGAATTTTGAAAGTCAGTTAAGATTTGTCAAAGTTGTGAACGAATATCGAGTGGCATGTTTTTTGACTCACGGTGTAGATTGATAATCAGAATTTTATGCATTTTACTGTTTTTAATTTACGTATTTTATGAATGTTAAAAGTGCAAGCGAATTTTAGGCTAAATAAACTCGGTAAGCTGTTTTTTGAAAATCACAAGTGTAAACTTGACTAAATGTTCTGTGAACATGAAATATCACCAGTCTAGCAGGACTGGGTGCATCCAGGACCAGCATATAGTAGGCCTATCAATAAATCAAGTCTATGAATAGTCTGCATTGTCTCCACTGTCTTCGCCTCGGAGTCCACTATGGCAGTAAAAGTGCTGTACGAATTTCGCAGATCAATCAATCAATCAATTTTATTTGCTCAAAATGTCCAGAGATACACATAAAAGGCTTTTCAATTGCGAGCAGGACAACAAGGCTGAGACCAGCACTAACAGCTGCCCAACTAATAAACTAT
>Ga0126335_1001287_pt1 | contig 13827 bp, 9 predicted proteins | sample OlaspJWI45metaG_FD_108409 | JGI IMG/M metagenome (GOLD analysis project Ga0126335, IMG submission 108409) | Marine gutless worms symbiont microbial communities from Oahu, Hawaii - Olavius sp. 1 OAHU.JWI-45 metaG | ecosystem: Host-associated > Annelida > Digestive system > Unclassified | place... | reverse complement strand
CAGACATTGTCACTCATTGTATGCAAATATTTGACTGTGACAATATTGAGAGTATATTACTGCAAAGGCGTACGAAATTCATGCGGAAATTTACCGAGGGCGTCTTCGGTGATGTCTTTGGTTGAGACTTTGACGAATGTGTAACGTATTTGAGTTGGACTATGTTTATTAGTTTATTTATATCTTTATTTTGTATATTACTGTTTATATTTATGTTCTCTGCCAGTGTGTATTCTGGTGAATAAAGCTGTATATAAAACATTATGCTCAAGTCACAATACTTAATCCAAGCTAACGTCGACACAATCCTGTCGGTTCGTTGAGTGTAGCTTTCGCTTCTCGGGAAACGAAATACAAAGATTATCGCGAATAGAATTGCCTCGGTGGAAGACATTGATAATTACGAATATTACTAATAACACAGTGCTGGCAATGATCACAATGCTACGTGATCACCGGTTGTTGTTGTCGCGCAATGGTATTAGCTATAGAAGTGCCGGTATTCTGACCGATCAATGCCAGTACGAGCACGAGCACGAGCAGCAGTCAAGTCGAGATCAACTGTCGACAAGTTATGTTGTCGTTACTGCACTCTAGCGTCCACAGGCCTAGATCACGCTTGAATGCAACGCGTCGTAGGCCAATACTCTGTGTTGCAAGGACAGTTCTAATCCATACGGATGCCGAAAGCGCCGTTGCCACTCGCACTCTCTCTCAATCGTCTCTTGCTCGCTGTCTCCCAATATCGATCGGTGTGTCGACCGTCACGCCGGCACCGATCACCGCTCTGTGCGGCCCTCGGTCGGTCGCCGCTGCCGGCCCGGGTTGTCACGGCGGCGGGACCCCGGGCTCCCGTTTAAACGGGGATCGAGCCGACTGGTGCACCATGAGCCCTACCCAACACTACTCGGCGTAGCGAGTTTTCTCTCAATCCTCGTGATTGTGTCTTGATGCTTTCGTGCATATCTTTTAATGCTTTTGAATGTGTGTGCTGGATCTCGTAAAATGTGTTACAGTGGCTCTCCAATACGCAGCTTGGTTTTTGGTCGTGGAAACATTGATATGTCGAAAAACACTTCAAGTAATAATCAAGTAAGGTCAGGTCAGCTGGCAAACTGTCAACTGCGTTCGATTTTATTCAAAAACTCTCCCAATCTTCTTCTTCTCCTTCTTCATTTGCCACGCTTCTTCTCAAGCTAATTTGATGTATTCTTGTTGTCTTGATATCTCACGAAATCTCTGTTCCCCTCGTCAACACATTGTTTCATACTGTGTAATATCAAAAACATTTAGGAATGATTGCACTTGCGCAATTATTAGAGTCGTCAGCAGTTCCGGTCATAGTTTACTCCGAGTCTAACCTTTGTGGCCCTGGGAGGTGATTCTTACCTGTAAAAGATCGTTGCATGTAAGAAAAAAGGCTACTTCGTATTTCATTTTAATATTCGACAAGTGGCATCATTTTCGGCACAACATCGCTGTTGAACGTAAGTGTAGCTGCGTACCGTTATTGCTTTATAATTCAGGCTTTGCTTTTTGCTTAAATGATATAAAACTTAAATTACTTCTTTGATATTACATAGGTTTGTCGCAAATGTACCTGCTTAAGACGGACAAAATAGAAAACTCTTTTGAAAAATTTTCTTGAGGCTTTGTGACACCCACGACCGGCAATGTTGCCAATTTTTTGCAAACGCATGCAGTGTAACTACGATGAAAATACTTGCGGAAAATTAACTGCTAGATGAAACTGTAAAAGGTGGTTTGACAGCTGTATGACATTCGACCCTATCGAGGCTAACGGCTCACTGGCACGGGTTCTGGACTGGTGCTATTTTCATTCGTCACGGTGCGGCAGATGCAGCCATTCGTGCAAACATCACTCAGCTGCTGCTGCTGAGCCCGCCGCATCCGCCGTATATCGTACACGTCGCAGCACATCAACTGCATCAATAGACCGATAGCTTATTATATGGATGACGCACGGCACAGCCTCCTGTCCCTGTTGATCGGTATGCAAGTCGTAAACGTCGAAAGTAAGTACTGTAGAACAATATTCGATGAGCTCAGCACGAGCTTGAACAGATGTTTGCACAATAGTTTAGTGTAGGCCTACGGTGTCGCACATTAACGACCAGGTACAGTTCGATAAACGATTCACTAGTTATAGGCAATTAGCACGCGAGAATTAGAATCAATAAACACACCTGCAATAAACTTCGAATGAGGTAGTATGGTAAAATATGTCACTCTTCTTTTATTTATTTTAACATTATTTCAGAATAAATGCGGATAACTCGCCAACATTTTTGATGACTGATTTTATGCCTTGAGATAGTTTTAAAATTTCTAATTATCATAAAATAATAATAATAATAATAATAAGTCGCAGTCGTACGTCGACCGGGCAGCTACTGGTGAGGGAATGGTGGCAGAGTTGGCAGCCGAACGAAAGTCAGTGAAATACAATAACTTGCCAACTCATCTTCCAGCCTATTGCTGTGGAAAACTTGGGAGCGTTTAGCTCATCGTCCTCAGACTTTATCTCGGCCCTTGGTCATAAATCAGCAGTATGTCTGGAGAAGAAAGAAAACTTCATTCTTGTGCAAGCGTCTGTCTGTGGAATTGCAACCATTCAATGCAGTTTTTCTGCACGAAACCTTCGTGTCCCAAAACGATCCTGACCAATAGCCATAGCAGCACTGTTTTTATTGCTTTTAATCCTTGGGAACTGTACACCCAAGGGTGTTAAAATTATATTATAATTTAAAAAATAATAACGGTGGCTCCCAGCCGTGGTCAGACAGTTTGGCAGAGTCGTTGAAAAGTCGCTCTGGGTAACTTCTTATGGTCCTGCCAGACGGCGTCAAAACAGTCACATGGGACAAACACCAGTAATCTTGGCTGAGTCTACTGCAGTAGAGGAGACTCGAACATCACCGTTCCAACGAGCATGTCTCCTCGCATCACACGCGCCACATAGTGGCGACTGGCTTCTGGCGTTGTCAATTCAATCACTGCGTGTGGTCTACGGCTGGACGACAAGACCGCCCGCATCGCCGTGGCATTAAGGCATGGTTATGAGCTTGGCAGTCCTCATTCTTGCCATTGTGGCAGTTTAGTTGACGCCACTGGTACACATGGACTAGTGTGCAAGCATGTCCCGAGCCGACTTGTGAGACATCACGTTTTAAACGAGTGCATCAGCCGTGCTTTCGGTGCAGCGGTCATTCCGGTGAAGAAGGAACCAGCCGGTCTTGTTCATAGTGACGGAGAACGCCTCGACGGCTGCACTCTTATTCCTGGCGCGGGGGACGTCCTTTAGCATAGGATGTCACAGTCTGCACCACGATAGCTGCTTCCTACTCGACTGCGGCAAGTTATACAGCAGGCGATGTCGCTAAACAAGCTGCCGGCAGGAAATGCTCAAAATACACTGAAATGTCTTCCACTCATGAGTTTCAGCCAGGGGCAGCTTAGTCACACGGGCCACTGAGATAAGATAAGAGTTAACAAACCATACATGATACAACAACGGCTTTATTTCTCGAAGAACTGAGCCGTAGATCACAGACTGCTGAGGCGAACCATTAGAGGCCCAATTTCTCTTCCAAAGAGTTAGCATGCTGGACTGCTGGTACAACGTTTCAAAGCTATTTTATTCGGAGACACTTTCTTAGATGAGGACGACGCAGACACGTAGCCATTCCGACCTGCTTTTATGTTTTTAACATTCTTGCTTTTAACTTCCAGTATCCTTACTACCGGGGGTATTAAAAATAATGCAAATTGCAATATATAATTTGAAATTACCTTTAAATTTGCAATTGTATGCTTACTGATATGGAAAAATTGCTCTCAAATTACAAGAAGAATGCAAACAAACCATACATGATACAACAACCGTTGAACAAGACATAATGCTACAAGTAATAATGTAAGAAGTTTCAGTCGTTTGCGTGTGGTACTGTACGCGGAAATACGCAACAAGAAAAAAACTTGCCAGTGACTGAAGCCGATGCACAATATCGGTGCGAGGTTTTTACGTAGGCATCACTTTACGACGCAAACGTGCCGGGTCAAACTCTTTTCCATATGTCGACGCGTGAGCGTCGCGCGACCTGTCAGATTAATTGCGATTGGACACGACAGGTTCCTGCCGGCCCCCACCAATCATCGATCCACAAACCGGTCGTCATGGAAACCGGAATTTCGTGGCATTTGTCTAACTATTCTGTCCGTCAGTGGGCGGCTGACTGAGGTGACGTGACGTCACGCTTGACGTAATGCGCGACGCGGACGATGCGAGTGGTCAAGCGTTGAGTCAGTTTGGCGTCCAGTACTGACTGACCAAGCTGTGACAGATCAGCGAACCTATAGCACAAGACCATGATACTTCAGTTCAAACTACAGCTGACAGAAAATTGAATTTATGTTATTTAGTTATTGATTTAGTAAACATATAAACATGTAGGCCTACATTTCAGTTTGGATAGTCCTAAGCAGAGAAGTTCCCCAATAAAAATACTTTATATGTACTTAAAAGTACTTGGAGATATTAATTTAACGTCCAATATTAGATTTTTCCCTCGACCACTCTCTCTCTCTCTCTCTCTCTCTGATGCCGTATATCCCAGTCTCGCATTTTCATTTTCAACGAAACGGTCTGTGACTGTGACAAGTGCTTCCGTTGTAAGAGACGAAGCGTCTGAAATAGGCCTATGAAACGTGGAGTATCATATGCGACGATTATAATACACAAGACGGTGAGACAGACGTCCAACGCAGAGTGCGTGTGGCCGCCTGTCGTCTGTGCTACCGTCTGGACGTCGCTAACACTGATCGATGTTGCTGTAGGCCTATGTCTAGGCTGATTGGTATGCTTACCAGTCCAGTCCTGCCCAGTCCCATCTTAGCCTGTCCCACATTCGACGTGGCCGCTACTGGAGGAGACGATCAGCGGCGAAATGCCCCGGGGACTGCGCAGGCTCCAGCGTGTTTGCGCCAATGAAGGATCGTGCATCATCGGGAGTCAAACTTCACTCCAAGTCCTATCTTGAAGACGGTCAAAGATTGATGGCGGCTACAGAGCAATAGCGATAACCGCAGCTTCGTTTTAATTGCAAATTGTATCCTCTGAGATGTTGGGATTTTTTTCTCTATCACTCGTTGATGAATAAAGTTGCTCATAAATACTATATTTGCACATTATTAAACGAATAACTATAAAAAATATACTGAAAAACACACCGAAAAGTTTAGCTATATCTTCTGTAATAACACACTTCATCGACTCTGGTGTAATTTGGTATACAGTTATATTGGTCTTAATAGTCCTCCGTTAAAGACAGATTTTGTTTCTAGGCATCGTGTATGGGCCTCAAGTTACTAACTTTCTTACTTACTCACTACCAGCAAAGCAATGGGTGTTCAACTGTATTCTATCGAATTCTGAAGCACTGCGCAGCACTCTGGCAACTATTAAGACTATTCAACTGAATTCAAATGAAAAGTTGTACGGGTGCATCTGCGGCGCTCTAGACGGGTGTCACGCTAACATGTCTTCCGTGTTACAATTTCTCCCCCCCAACGTCATAGAAATAGATATTAATCCTTGACCAGCGAATAAGACAGCAGCGAGCACCAGCTAGTTGCTCACCGGCTTGCTCGCTCTCGCTGTTTCATCGGATATTAAAACAGTTCTTAATAAAAACCAAACGGACACCGATGCGAGCGAATGTTGCGACTCTGCAGTGATTTATCGGGATCTTATTTATTTACACACGCACGCATGCACATTGCACAGTGCACACACATCACCGAGTAGGCCTCCTCGGAGACCGATTGCACAAACCGCCACCGAGTCGCCCCAATGCAATCAGTTTACTTACTTATTGTAATCAATTCGGGCTGAAGACAACTGGGCACGGCGGACAACGTTTACACGGACGGAGTCAGTGGACCGGGCTTCAACTCATCATTGTGTCCTTCCCTTCATTCACTGGCTAGTTGTCTGTCTGTCTGTCTGTCACATACACATACCGTGGGCGACGCAAGTGCGAGGTCAGTTCGTTCCCGATGGCCGCCGTCTCAGACGGGCTGCGACGTGACAACGGTCCATAATACTGCGAGCCAATTAGTTTCTGCCGACCGACCGACTGCAGCCGCCCCACCGGACACTGTCGACCGACCTAAATTCAGTCTTGTTATTGAGGCCGCCTGTCATCATTCTGCCCGATAAAAGCGTTCAGGGCTGACTTCGTTTATTGCATGACATATGTATACGAGTGCCTTGTGCTGCTAATGCAAACCGCCCATATCATGTTTTTATTATAACATCTCGGTGACTACGCTCTGTGACTGTTTGATATGTAGCGCCCCAGAAGACCTCTTATTCACGTACTTATTCACATCGTATATCCTATTTCTAGATTCATTCTAGGTGCAGCAACATCATCAAAGGGATTTTGTGGTTCTCTCATTCGTGATAAACTGCATACTGTTCATTCAAAATTCGGAACCCCTCAACCTCTGTGGCCTCATCTGATTACTGATGATGGACTGGAGTAAAAGAGGAACATTGACGATTTTTATAGTTTTTTATATCGCTTTAATCGTAAAGAAATTTTGCATGCAACTCCTTAACTGTATGAATGTGTGCACCTAACGTCGCAAATTAAAATAACAACACTTTTGCAGTTAAAACGCTATCGTTCGTCGTTCATTTTTATTCACAGCAAAAGAAAGCAGAAAAAATCAACGCCAGTGATCATATTTACAGTGCTTTCATTATGACATTGTCATTTCAAGTGTAGCAATCATAAGCAATGTTTAAAATGTTCGCCTACAGCGTCGACACAGGTGACGACCACACATTCATCGACAGCATCACTCACAGCAGACATCACCAGCACAAACAATGATGTCATTAGCAACACCTGGTTAATGTAATAAGTAAGCAAATGAATGCGTCATTGTTTAAAAATTTATTTCCAGAATCGTTTGTGCGAAAATTATTGAAATTGGTCAAGAGTTGACAAAGTTGTAGTCAAATGTACACTCCAACGTTTTGTCGACAACAGCGAAAGGGCAGTTTTGTATTTTATCAGGCAAGGTACGCACATTATTAAGGCGATGTGGTACAACTTACTATCATTGCATGCAGAATTTCCTCGCGCTTACAATTTTACAAAAGTTATAAAAAATCCGTTAAGGTTAGCCGAAGTTATAGTCATATATAAAATGTCACGTTTTTATGGACCAATGTGTATATTCAACAAATCCCTATAGGACTAATTCCTATAAACACATATGCGCTTAAAAACCGTTTGATCGTTCATGCGCATGATAAATAGCGCAGGTGCTGCAACGTCACTGAAGACTGGGAGAGAGTTTATTTACCACTAACAAATCATGATGCAGTGGAAGGTTGCCAGAATGGGCAAATGCCCAACGAAGCTGGCCGACCTTGACAGAGATGCAGCAGCTACGAGCTACCGACAACAAAGGTAACAAATAACGGTAAAAGACACTTGATATAGCGCCTCTTTACAAAAGCGCTCGGGAGCCTCAGATATGGCACGGGGATCACAAGATTTGCATGTGGCATGTATCCACGACAGAAATAAACCATACCTGCCTTTACCTTCCCACCCGAGCTGGTCTTCATTTACCTACCCCGGAGGGATGAAAGGCTGAGTAGGCTTAGGCGCCACAACGGTGAGTAAGCAGTCTGCCCAGGACCGTTACGTTACGTGACATATCACAGTTGATAGCTGCTTAAACCGTCACGCTTCACTGGGCAAGGGGTGTTAGCAGCTAGCTCACAGCTACTGCCCGAAAGTGCAGTGGGCAGAAGTCGAACCACGACCTATTAATCGTCGCTAACTCACTACACCAGCCACTGAGTCAGTCTTGTGAATTAAGCGATCAAACTGATGACGACTCCGAATCACGCAACCGTGGCGTTTGTAGCAGTCGGTCAATTCGATTAGCAATCATGCGTGCCCGGCGAAGTCTGGTCGCTTGAACCCAGTAAACACACAGTAAAACATCAGACACAGCTGTTGTCGCCCATTCGTCGTCCTTCTTCCTGACACAAGCTTCCGCGGCCCTGCCTAAATGCTCGGTAATCGCTGTCGCAAAGCCGTACAGCTGTCCGCAGCGCTGTCGCACACCCTACATCGCCACTGTTTGTACGTCCCATAAAACTACGAGCAGACACGCAGCACTGTCACAATCTGACATTTGGGTTATGATGAAAGAAAAAAACACCGTCTGTAATTCGGCAGTTAATTGAAATAAAGTATGAGTACACATTGAAAATTCCTGTGGATCTCATGCAAATCACATAGGAAAGAGAAGTACTACTCTATAGTTCCTCAGAATGGAAATAAGCACAGGAACAACGCTGAGAGAATGCGAAGGAACAGCACATCACATTTTCCCATTTGCTGCTCACAGCAATGCAGCAAGGTAATAATCTTCTGCACAGCATAATGTTAGCATTCAAACACTGGAGTAGCGCTAGCGTTGGGCACGACTGTCCTCGGGAACTGAAAATGCAGTAATGGACTGTTGTTTTTTTACACAGCAAGTTCAACACTTCTGCCGTCAGCGTCATTCTGAATGTGTCTGCTATACTTCTTCGGTGTTTTTGGTTTGTTTTTGAGTGAACGGTTACATAAATAGATTAGATCTATACCACTAAGCCCGATTGTTCAAAAGCACTTCATGATAGAGCATCCCCATCTCCAAAATGTTTTCCTGTCTGCTACAGCTTCCTGATAATGTGCAAATAAACGCATGTTAATGGCGGCGCTTTATTCAGTACAGATTGAAAACGGCACAAAACAGCTACAATTATTGCTACTTCCTTCCAACAGCACTAGAATAAGCTTTCAGTGACATGCAACCTCGTTAAGTTAAAAAAATCTTACTGCATAACACTTTCAGTAAAGGGAAAGGCCGGCTCGTTTAACTGTCAAGCGGCCAACTCGACGAGGAGTGATTGACCGGCAGCAACTCGATTCGGCATCGATCACACAAGCTTATTGCGTGCTTGCTTTCTTAGTCACTATGCCTGAGTGAGAATTCACCTCATAACCATGTAGGCCCTACTGAGATCGAGAGACTAGACCATTCAGAATTTTCTTTAAAAATATGACAGTCATTTTTTCAGATTTACTAAGCATTTTGCCATATTTTGTTCCGTACAATAGAATAAACTGCGAATCTTCACGTATTTGGAGAAATTGTTAATTAGTAATTATTAGTACGTACTTGAAATTCTGGACTGTCAGCCAGTCAGGTCATTCAGGACTGGACATTAAAGAAAAAACAAATATGCCAATGAAAGGAGAGATGATCGCTGTATTATACGAGTTGGGCTGGAAGTTAAGACATAAAGTCAACTGTTGTCGTGCAAACAGTATCGATGTCGGTAGTGTTGTTGCGTGCGTGGTGCTGCGGTGACGGCAGCTGGCGGCGACAGCGTCCCGTCGTGGAGCTGCTAAGCGTATAGTTCGATCACAGCTTGCTGCTGGAGCGCGTCGAGCGTGTTACGGTTGCTGTAGCATTGTGTGTCGATCGCCATCCGTCCGTCCGGTACAGATAGGTCTAACAAGCGTCGTAATAATATTTGACGTGGGCCGGCGTCGTCTAACGAACCGTTGACGCGTGCTCAGCTGTCGTTGCGTGGAGTTGATTCACTGCGTTGTACCGTTACACGCACTCGTCATCGACATATATACTCACTTCACTACAACTGCCCCGCAGCAGCTGCAGCCTGCCACTGCTGCTAATTCTGTTGTACTTAGTGTGAAAGAGCATCGTCGGAGAACGTTAGGTGGAGCGGTAGACAAGCGTGACAGCACAACGCCGTCAGCTTGCTGGTGAGTTACAGATGGCTGAACAGCGCGTTGATCGCGTGCAAGCCGAGAGCGTTTGTTTCTTGACAACATCGTCGAACGTCTAGCTGCGACTTGTGAATTTTACATGTACAAGGTGAGTAACAAGTTCGAATATTGTAATGTCTATATTTGTAGCAGGGCCAATGCATATTGTCACCACGCACGGCACCCACTCCACTCTGTCACCCTGGAGTACAACGGATAGTGTTCTAATGCAGAAAATGTAACGGCACGGGGTGGCGTAAAGTCTCACCCAGTAGAACATTAAATCTGTGACCTGTAGATCACGGGTTCGAGTCTCGACCGGGTACCGTTGAGCGTAACCTTAGGCAAGTTATTTACACACATGTGCTTCTGTCACCAAGCAGTATGACAGCTAGAAAGTGGGAAGTAAACAAACACACCACACGATGCATTATCCCCGTATCTGTGGTCTCGCAGTGTAAGCTGGTGCTGGTGTCTGGCTGAGAAAAGTGGGCCACGTGCTCGGGAAAGACTTAACGTTTTTAATAAGTATTAATGTCAGTGTGCCTCAGTCATTAGTTGACCCGCCAGAATGGGAGAGAGCTAGGGTATCGTTTTCCGTCCGTCTGTCATAGGCGAATGTTTCCGAAACTGAGCGATATTGAGCTGTGGCTACTATAAAACGCGAATAGAAATCTGAGTTTCTAATACAGAATCTACTATCAGATTCGCGACCGGAAATAAAGTTCCGCCATTTCGAACGTTTCGCACGGCTCCCATCACGGACGATACCTTGTTTATTCAAATGTAACTGTGACATAATTTTGCACTTTTAAATTTAATGCCTGTACTTTTGCAACATGTTGGTGTAGAAATACAAGAAATAGCACATGAAAAAGCGTGGTACTTCAGCTAACTTTTCATTCAACGTAGCTAACACGTATACTTTCGTTAGTGAGATGCCACAAAATAGGAAGATTTATTTTACCACATAATGTAGCAGCACAAAAATAATGAAAATAATTGAAACAACTGAAACAAAGACAAGCACACAAGTAGATCAAGTTGAACCAAAGAATATCAATTAGGTCACACAATATGCACCGATCATAAATAGCAAATTTTGGATAATGTTATAGCTATGATATTCAGAAAGGTATTTCTTTGAAATTTTACGTTTTTTTTATTTTGTGCAAGATTTTTAGCAGACACACAATCGAACAGCGTCATGCAATTGTCTATTGTTTCTCTTGACTTCTTACTAAAACAACTTCTGCCAGCAAAATCTAACGAGTTTATATCTGTATGCTGAAGTGGGCAAGTGTCTATTGCTATATCACGATAGCACAGTGCTACAGTGTTATAGGCGACAATCCATTCCTATAAAACAATGGAAAATTCGACCCTCCGTAACGTTGTACCCACTGAGCCGATCATTACCAAACTTGGCACGATTGATTACGTCCGGGACCCATACCGACAAGCAAAGTTTAGTTGAATTTCGTTAGGTGAGGAATTTCCCATTACATAACCACTCTGTGACTTTTTATACCTTTCCTTTTTCGTACTCGCGCGTCGCGGCAAAACCCGCCGACGGAGCTAGACGACCAATGGCTCAAAACGCGCGGAATCTGCCGAGGATGTACCTTTGGGGGTCTTGAGCAAAAATGGGTATCCCCACCCGAGCCCCCAAATTTCGGGAATTTTGCATTACGAATGCTGTTTTTCGCTCCAAACATGCATAAATCTTGCCGCAAGTGACACCAAATTTCGTAGTCGAATAGGAATCTGGCCACAAAAATTTCAAATTTTCAGTTAAAAATTTGATCGAAAGTAGAAAATGGCCGTTTTTGCGCATGTGCAGTAAACGACTGAGCAAAAAATTGCCCTAAACATCGTGTAATTGCCAAAATTTTATGTTCTATAAGAAATCGGACACGGGTAGCTCAAATATGGCGTCAATTTTTTTTAACTGGAAGTAGATATGTGGCCATTTCTGCGCATACGCAGTAGAAAATTGATTAAAAGTGGCTGAAAACGTGGCTCAGTTGCCAAAATTGTTAGGTCATATAGGAAATGTGACACGGGAAACAGAATTCCGGGGTCAAATTTTAAACCGGAAGTAAAAAGTGGCCGTTTTGCGCAGTAATTGCCCTAAACATTGCGTAATTGCCAGAATTTCACGTTCGATAGAAAATCGTACACGGGGAGCTCAAATCTGGTGTCAAATTTTTAACCGAAAGTACATATGTGGACGTTTCTGCGCATGCGCAGTAAATAAATGGCCAAAAGTGGCCTTAAACGTCTGTCTCATTAAATTTTGTACGTCGTTAAAGATACCAAGCACGACGAACTCAAATTTGGGGTCAATTTTTTAAACTGAAGGTTCACAGACGGCTGTTTCTGCGCATGCACAATAAAAATTGTTTAATATTGGCTGACTGTGCAATTCATTTGTTAAAATTTCACGATCAATACGACATCACATTAGGCACAGCAAACTCAATTCTTGGGTGAAATTCAAAGGCAAAAGTAGAAAATGACTGTTTCTGCACATGCGCACTAAAGAAAGGCGGTAAGTGACGTTATTTTCGCATCCTGTAGTGGTTTGAGTTCTGCCAACACCGGTCCATGAGTCGCCGAAGATAGACAACGACAACTGACCGCGGTCTGGACAAGCCGACGAGTCGTGAAACAGGCCCAGGCATTAGACAGTCTTTCCCTTATAAGGTTAGATAGACGATACCGGCACAGCCATTACTATTTCTACATTTGATTTTGTGTTGCCGTTTTGATCAATTGATAAACTGTCATTTTATAGACTCGCGTATATGCACAATTGATCGTTCGCTGCTATAGGTGACAAAATCGCGGAAGCTATTTAATTGAATTAAATAGACTAAAACACACTCTAGCTATATAGCTATATGTTATGGGGACCTGCCGCAGAAAATAAATTCTATTTACGCAGTCGAGTAATTGATTTGTGCCGTTGGTGATTTATTGACAGGAATTTGGACATTTTTCGGTGGGAATTTTCAAATTGCAGAAATTGTTTTAGCGTTATGTTGCCATAGTTGCGAATCTTGACATTGGTCACGTAAGCGATTCAGTAAGTAAAGTATTACAGGCACAGTGTAGGCCTATTTATTGACGTAGCGCGACCTTGCAAGTTTTTAAAGTCAATGTCGTAGTTTTAAAATGTCCGTGCGTGAGATCTACGGATTGCTGTGATTTAAATAAATAAAAAATACAGCAGATATAAATGTAAAAAAACAGCGTTTATAAAGGACAGTTATAGGCGGCAAAGTGGCACATCTAAAACAGCAAAAAGTGGATGTTTCGATAGGTTTCTATGCACTGTTTTACCACTATGTGTCAGTAAAAATCCTGCTGTACTGTGTAGTGGTGAAATAGTGCATAGAAATTTATCGAAACATCCACTTTTTGCTGTTATGTTGTTTTTACATTTATCTCTATAATGGCGGTAACAAGTTTTTTTAATTACTTTTGTATTAAAAATCATATAATACCGGGCGCAGCCCGGTTAGGCCGCAGGCCTACGGGCGTAGCCCATAGTAAAATCACCCGTGTGCACGTACTGAGTTGGCCGTTGCCGGTGCTTACTAGTCTGTACTTTTTGACTGTCACGAAATCTTGTCACACGAAATTTCCAATGAAATGTGACGAAAGTCTAGTTTTCGTTGTCAGTTTAAAGCGATAAAGAATTGGTGTTTTCCGTAAATAATGGTAAAAATACTTTATTCCGGTGTTTTAGATAGATAAATAACAAATAAGCTGTAACATGTGCTTAAAGATTAGATCTGTGCTCACATTTTAATAAAAATTCTACAGGTACATAATATATTACTAAAGATGTGTAACTTATCTAATATTCTACAAACAGCCAACATAATATTTAAAAACATTTCCCTGTCGCCATCTGGCGACT
>Ga0126335_1001286_pt1 | contig 13830 bp, 7 predicted proteins | sample OlaspJWI45metaG_FD_108409 | JGI IMG/M metagenome (GOLD analysis project Ga0126335, IMG submission 108409) | Marine gutless worms symbiont microbial communities from Oahu, Hawaii - Olavius sp. 1 OAHU.JWI-45 metaG | ecosystem: Host-associated > Annelida > Digestive system > Unclassified | place... | reverse complement strand
GAGTATTGCACTGTGCTATAGTAACTACAGCAGCTGTGTTAATGTTCCCTCTTTTATTCCAGACCATCAGCAAGTAGGGAAACTGTTAATGACAGCCGGAATTCTGACAGGCTAGATGTTTTTCCCCCGAGACCCAACCAACAGTACTTCAGCACTAAAGGCAGTCATACAGTTCTGCAGTTTTCGTTAAAATGAAAATTATCACAAATCACTCTGCATGTTTTTAAACTTCATTTTCAAATCAAAACTATGCCTCATAAGCCTTATATGTATATAAAAAAATCTCCATCTCTCTATCACGTTCATGTATACGAGGACTTGCAATACTGTAATCACATTTTGTGTGGTGTCGAGTGTGAAAGTTTAAGCAAGGGACAAGTTTAGACAAATCACTAACATGACACTGTGTGTCACTGATTACAACCATGTCATTGGTCAATCAGCAACAAATGCACTTAGCATAACTACACTCACTATAAGATGAAATGGTTTGTACAATTATGAACTAACAACTGCACCTTTACAATGACAAATTTACCAACAAAGAAAATCTTTCAATACTAACTACATGCACATATTGATTATTAAAAAGTCTACGAAATAACATGCACAGTGTGAGTTTTCGACAATCATTAGATGCTCAAATATGGCACACCACTGTGCAAATCCAACAGCAACAGCTGTAACATCAAATCAAATACACTAACACATTAGTCTGTACAGGACGGCTCTCAACAAGCTTCAAATGTAGACATGGCACACTTACTGCCATCCTGTGTTTAAAAGTTGAAACACTACACTAGCTGCGCAACAAATTCACCCGTTCGAACAACACAGTACACGGAAAAGCAATGACAGCAGCAAACGGCACACACTCCACCAGCACTGCAGTACAACTATGTACAGAATGTGGTATGATATGACGATATGATGCAAACTGTATGTGTCTGACGTTGGAGAGATAGTTGTAACTAAAGATGAGCATCAGGCTGGGCTTTATCCGGCCAACTGGACTGGCCAGATAAAGTCCATGGGTTGGATCATGGTCAGGCGGGGGCCAGTATGTCTCAGTCTGCACCTTTATGAAGTTTTGTGTCGACACGTAATTCACACAGGGAAAAACTGAAAAAATATGCAAATTAACAACTTGCCTAAGACTATCAGTGTTTTGCTAGTAATTCATAATATTCCTATATGCAAGTTGCTAGACAATGTGTGTCATACAGGCGCACTTCTGCAATGAAGTTCACTCCTGAAGAGGTGCTATATCAAGTTCCTATGCCTTCTTCCTTCATACAGACTGTGCTGACAATAAATGAAACAGATTTCACAGCATGATAATTTACAGCACTCTGTCTACAAAAAATGTTCACACGCATGACTCATTAATACACTAGAGTAGAAAAGTATCTACCAAATTATGACAATAAGTCAACTCTATAGCACACCAGTAAAACTAGACGTACATATGCACACACTTAATAGAAATGAAAAATTTGCCGCCATCATCAGCAGCCTGAGAACGCTACAAAGCCGCTAGTAATCATGAGCACCAGCCATGCTATAGTTCCTCAGCTCAACGAAATACAATGCTAGCAACATCACCATAGCTGTGATTTGATTGATAATTCTCAACAATGTACAAGGCGATGTAAAGATGCAGCGCAGTTGGCATGACTTTTCTGTCCACATATACAGTACATTGTCACACATGGCAAGCGAGCAATTCATGGGGCAAAGTTGTTGCAGCTGCTGTAGATGAGTTCATTCACGTTGATGTGATCGATGATGTCATCGGCATTGTAGTCTGTTGATAGGTCGGCCAGCATCAGCTCATCTTGGTCAAAGTTGGTCATCATCGTACTGTTCACCACAATGACATCAGCGAAATCGCACAACAGTGAAACAATCACAGGACTGAGACTGCAATAAAAGCTCAATGTTGCTGACAGACATCAACAGAGACTACTGTACAGTTATAATCAATACACACACCACCATTGTTATCCTGCGAGCAATTTCATCGCCATATCCTTTATCCAGGTATAAACAGCACTATCAACAAATGTAGAAGACAACATCAGCAAGTTGGGTCAATCTGCATGAGTGACTAAGTGAGCAAAGGCTTACCATTCCACTCAACACATTATAGGTCATTTTGAGAACGAATTATACAGGCCAGATGATACAACCAACAGTGTCAAAGTACTGAAGGAAGCCAGTTGATCATAAAGATCAGACTTCAATCCCACTGTGATCACTCCACCATGTTACAATATACAATCTGCATGACTCCACGATGCGACTGATGGGAGTCGTATTTGTTATATACGTTAGCAGTCAATAAATATATAATGGCAAATATCAACTGAGACTACTGTACATTACCAACAAACTAAATCAGAAAGCTCAACCAAGAGTAGCAAAACAGTGAAAACATACGTTTTATGGTAACAAAGTTAGATACTTACTATTTGGCATTTCACACATCAGACATCCTATAAACAAGAAAACAGGAGCTATTCTTTAAAGGTGAATGCTAAAAAAACTTCTACATTACAATACAATTACATGCACTTACTCATCAGTGGCTACACTGCCTGGTGTTCCGACAGCATGTAACTCGTAAGGTGAACTCTGAGGACTGAGAGGATCATCGGCATATGCCACTAGTGGTGCTGGCGGCCTGTCTGTCACACTGTAACAACAAATCACACTCATTATTTCCTTCCTACACTGTGCCAGCAGTATACACCGTGGTCGTATACTGTGCCAGCAGTATACACTGTAACAGTAACACAATGTCAACTAGACACATACAACAGTCTTGACAGTCCAAATATCCACAGAAATCTCGAACACTTTAATCACTTAAATTAAAAACTTTTACGACATTGGGAAAGGAGAGAGCTATACATTGCTGACACCGGCCTCGCTTTAGTCTTGCTGACCTGTCCTGCTCAAGTTCAACTACACTGTACCTTGGCTGACTACGACTGGCCACAGTCAAATGCCAAACTCTGGTAGTCAAATGCAAGAACAACACAACTATCGTACCCAGGAATGACAAGTGTCAGTGCAGGAGGAACATATCCGCCAGCTTGCACGGTCGGCACATCTGTCAATCAACAACAGATCACCTCCGCAATTAACATGCTAACTGCTACAACCACTACCATCAACAGAATTACTGGTACTTTAATAACACGCAGACATTATTATTAACACAAATATTTAAATAATTCTTCCCACTGTTATTGTTTGCCATAGCTGCAATATTTGTTACTGACTAAAGTTTGATAATAATACACACACAAAGAATATCTGACAGTGAGAACAGATGTACGTCAAATATATGTACTGTTGTTGACATTAGCTACCATTATGGCGTTACAGTACTAGTGTTAATCCTTAAGAGCTCAAATAAACTTCATCAAAACTGAAATTGTACACAATAAAACTGTATCACAACAACTCTTTACTGACTAATACATGTAACAGATTAGCTCAGTTTCGACAGCCTCAGCACTCTGATTTCCAAAAGCAGAATTAATAATATTGATGTTTTCACATATTCCTTCAGTCCATCAAACAAAATGATCTGAAACGAACCTTGTGTCCAGAACTTGCTGAATATCCGAGCCTTTGGTACGTCAGGGTACAGGTAGAGCAGGTTGTGGAGATCTTTGATGGTGTCGCCAAGACCACGTATACGGAAATGTTTGTCCGTGAATGGCGCCAAGTTAAACACTTGTCTTTCACCACCTGATACCAGCAGCACACGACAGCCAGTTAGCAGAACTTAACCAACCATGCAACGTATAATAACTCTTTACAGAAATGAGTCTTTTCAAAGTCAATGCTACAAAACACAGAAATAAAGATAACCTTTAGACAAAGAAATATGCATTAGTTATACGAAACTTACTGTTCACTTGTCCATATTTGCTACACCTAAACATACAGGCTTACTTATTATTGCAATCACTTTGCACTACAGCTCTCTCGGAATGTTTTCATCTACCTAACAGATAAATAGCAGTGCAGTTTTTATGAAGTCCTGTAAATAATTATCACCTTTTGGATCCTCAGCGACCCATGCGATAGTAATACCGCCAAGCTCTGAGTCACTGAAACGAAGAAGAAACGTTCCACTCGTACTCCGCATGAGCCACTCCTGTGCCAATTGCTTGCTCACGAAGCCATGAATCAATCTGCACAACAAAACACTCAGTATATGTCATGCACAGAATTAATGTGACTTCTACGAACCAGGCCACAACATAGATTTTAGAAGGCTGCATTCACATGAGATAACAAGAAGATGCAACAGTTGCACGTAAAAGGAACTGTTTGTTATGTAGCCATTTTTTGTTAAATTGACATATGTCTATTCTCAGTTTTTATTTCTTGTATATGTCATATTTTGCATCATCCGAAGATTACAGCAACTAAACAAACACATACATAAAAATTAAATAAAACATCTGCTGCAAAAATATCTGACTTTTCTTTCCACGGTCCCTGGAGCCAGTCTTTTGTGAGTTTCAGAATGGAATAGAACCATTCCCAAAACGTGAAGTTGCGACCATGCAGTGGCTCCTGCAACACACATTCACATACATGTTCATTAGGTAAGTAAATAAGTAAGTAAAGTAAACAACTTACCTAGCACTGTAAGCAAAACAAGCTGCCTCAAGAGCACTTCACATCAACTGTCATGTTGCACAAGTGAATTAGTCAACAGGTAGAATTTCAAATGTTGCTTAAAGTTAACAAAAGACGACAGTTTGTGTAGTGAATCACGTAAACTGTTCCATGCATGTGGCGCAGGACAGCGAAGGCATGGTCACCAGTGGTAGAGCGGCGTGTGCATGGCACAACCAGTTGTGAAGTTGATGAAGATCTGTCTTTGTCTTGATTCAAATTTGGTGACCGGCTGAAAAACTTCAGACAGATACTGTAGTGCTGACCCACTGAGACATCGGTATGTCAGGACACACAGCTTGTACTGGATGTGTTATGGCACCTGCAGCCAAAGTCCTTCAGCAGCGGCATCACATGGTCGTACCTGTGAGCACTGGCAGTGAGATGTGCTGCAGCATTGACGACAGTCTGCAGTCATTGCAGGTCAGACTTACAGAAGCAATGTAACAGTAGTGAACTGTCGTCATTATAAGTAATGTCATGAGAGATGACAGCGCAGTAGTAGACAGTGAGCTACGAACACTGCTCATCTGTCATTGTCCAGCAAAACAAGAGCAAACAGTTTGCGTAATGTGGCTGACCATCGACATGTCACTGTCTACATAGATGCCCAGGTTGTATACTTTGTCGACACAGGGCAGAAGAGTGTTGTTAACAATCAGCTGTTCAGTTCAACTGGTACTTGGTGGCAGCACCGAGGTGGAACACCCCACATGAACCCTTAGAAAATATCACATGAACTCTGTCTTCTCAGTGCTGAGATGCAGCCAATTAACTCTCATCCAGGCTGCCAGTGACTCTACACAGTTGCTGATTCGGAGGGAGAGTGATGCTGAGTTGTCCGGACGACAGCTATCATAGACTTGTGTATCATCTGCATAATGGTGTATGCATAGACCGTGTTAGATGACAATTCGGCAAACATTCGTCCCAACAGAAAATAGCACAGAAAAATTCAAAGAATTGTGCAAAAATCTATAGGAAAATTGCGCTAAAATTCACGAAAATTGTGCCAAAGTTGCATGCATTTTTATGGTTGTGGCGTATATTGGCCAATATACAATAAGAGACAAGTAGTTTTTGTCTACTAGCACACTTTGGTCTAAATGAATTAGTCTTTTAATAATTTGATTTTGTAAAATGACTGAATCTGTCGAATTACAACTTTCTTAATGGACAGCTCTTGCCTCACTAAACTGATGCTAGGCATATAGGGGCATAGACGGTGTTGTACGTATTATCAGTTTAACATTTTGCTTCTAACAGACTAACTGTGCAGTGGATTACTAAGAACTAAAAATACAAAACTACTTTTACATGCAGCGTATGCCAACTACGCATCACTAAGCATATCATTATGCAGGTCTATAGGACTCTACACCCGACGCCTTTGATCTGACCGCTGCTACTACCCTCCCTTGCTATGGACTCGTCTGTTAGATGATTACATAACACACAGCTACCCCACGCACACTAGTGCTTGTCGCCGGCGTCGCATTTCCCAATTATCAGCTTAGCTGCATCATCGGCCTCACATGCCTCATCGACCTGGCTTAGCACGACTGGCAAGACTGACAAAAGTAGCCAAACTTGCACGAAAATTGAAAAAAAATGTGCACAACTCGTGCAAAAACGAGCGCAAGATCGTGATTTTCTCGTGGTACTATAAACAGCAGGAACAAAAGCGGCCCCAAGACAGAGCCTTGGGGGATGCCGAACTGAATGAGTGCCACATCGGATTCCGTGCCATGATGGACAACTCCTTGATGCCTGTCAGTAAGGTACGAGTAAAACTAGTCCAGAGATGTATCACAGAGCCCATAAGAGTACTCAAGCCATTGTAACAGGATGATATGATCGACAATATCAAATGCTGCCGACAAGTCAAGCATCATCAGAGCCGTAATGTCACCAGAGTCTTAAGTATTCGTGTGCAACAGGTCTGAACAAATTCAAGTTTTAACACAAGTTTTCAACACTAAGAGCCAAAACTACTATAAAAACGAAAACTTTCCAGTGAGATGTGATGACAACCAGATCACTGTTCATAGTGTGAACTCAAAAAATACAAGTGGACATATGTAGTAATTTACTGTTAACATTACTAGACTAAAAGTTCTTCTAGCATCTTCAAAGATGTGTGTTATGTGACTGCTTTCTGCAGAAAACTGTTTCTTTCTTCACTGCTGACTGCCGAGTGCTTTCAAAGTTTTTAAAACTCCATGACACTCAAATAATATTTGTGTCTACTCTCTTATAATACTAGATTACTTTTCAAGGTGAACCGCCAACACTTTTCTGGAATGTTTGTTGTGTGACTTTAAACCCATGACCTTAAAACTCAACCCTGACTTAGATATTATCAAGACAAAACTGCACACCAAGACATACAAAACTCCTATATACAGACAGACAGATAGACAGATGCAACCTAGCGAATTACCACGCCACATTCAGACTTGTAATAATCGCAATAATAACAATAACACCAACGTTAGACAGCTCACCCGATTGAACTGGGCCCATGACACAGTATGCACACTGTAGTCGTCTGCCTGCCCAAACAGTTTAAATGCCAAGTACGAGAGGTTTTCCATCGAGAGACCAAGTCCACAGTTTGACGCAAACTTGGTAACGAGAGCCTGTGCCAAGTGTGGCCACTGCACCTTGTCAGGAACTTGGAACGGAAGCCGACCCTAAATATACGTACCATTATTTGTGTGCTGAGTACAATTACAATGATTAACTACAGCAGAGCTCTCAAAAAACACACACAACAAGCACAGTTGAATGAAGCATCAAAGTACATACAGCCTAATCCTACTTGTAGATTAGTATTTCACACAAACCATGCAATGCATTTTTGATAGCAAACTCGATGCATGTGATACAAGAAGTACATGAAGTATCATAAAGCTCACCGGTTCAGCAAAAGCGTTGTCCCACAGTATAGTTGCCAGAGCATTGCATTCTTGATTGCCATGAACAGTGACGACTGCAGGTAATGACAGAGTCTACAAACATTGAAAAAATCACAACTGAATCGAAATATGGTCATGCATATACAAGCATAAAGTCCAAGTGAGCCACTGACCATCGAGCACCAACCACAAAGCAAACCAACAAATCAATGCAACCAACAACCGAAAAATAAAACAGACATTTATTTCATGCCTCCTTTGCAATTTGTCTATATCCAACACTAGCAGTCTGTACTTGCCCGTAGAAACAAAAAGTACAGTTGACAAAGGAGACCTGAAACAGCGTTCTGTTGATACAACCCTGTTAGATATAGCTAAATTCATCACAGCTGCAAACACAGTACCCACGGACAAACACAAAGTAACGGTGGACGACAAGAGTCGCACATCGTGATGGCAACTGTTCGCAGCAATATTGTTACTAATATTGCTGTCACTGTCATCGTTGTTCATGCTATGACGTGAGAAAAAAACTATGCCAACACTCACCCAGACTTGAAACACCAGTTCTCCGCCACCAACTGAAAACTGACTCTGGAATAAGATGGAAAACTTCTCCTCCGTGACAGTCTGTTGCACCACAAACACATTTTGTGCTGATAATCACTAACTTTATGACCAATTAAACGACACTTAAACTAGAACACATTTAAGCGATGTAACTACCATGACTGAACCACGATTCGACCATAGTTAAACCACTGTATTTTGAGATCCAGTAAATATCACACAGCTAAACAACGTGTAAGCCTCCGTGACCACGAGCCCACAAACCACAGAATACATCACACTGCAGCTGAACATCAATTCCACAAAGTTACAGCACACTGCAGTCAAACGATCGACATGAACTTCTTGTCGACATAATTGAAGCTTTGGGACATCACAACGAACAGGAAACAATCACATACGAACACTGCATCCACCGTGGAAGCACAAACATACATCACAAAGTTAATTTTCAAAGTCAGTTATCACACATATAAAACTAGATGCCAGTTGCCGGAAAGATCTGCATCCACACGGCCCCAGCTAATAATAGCTTGTGACATCAGGGGGCATGGCGAGTGGCTGCACTGCTGCAGCTGGCCGCCACTGCAGCTAGCCTGCATGGCCTATAGGCTATGCCAATGCATTCCGATTACAGACAGACAGACAGACAGACAGAATGACAGACATTACAACCGGATTACATATTGCGTCTTTCGCCTTTACAGGCGGTAGATGCAAAAAACTGACACAGCAAGTGAAAATGCACATTTTACCCAGTAAAATGTAGCTATATGTGGTGAAATATCAGAGCAAATCAGTTCTGAAAAGCAAACCTCATTTCCCTTCTTCTCAGCACGACGAATTCGTTTCAACGCCTAACCAACAAACCACAGATACCTTCAACAGACTATTAATAATAGCGTCCACCATGTGTAACAAAATTCCGACACCAATATCATCACCCACAAAGTACTGAACGCACAAGCTGCTATCATTTCCAGTGAAGTACATCTACATCTAAGTATGGTACACAGATCTACAATTTCACAATCCACACCACACCACCATAATCTGTCACCAAGCAGTACTGACCAAAAGGCAACAATGTTCTTTGGATAAGAAGGTGTATTGTAGGTTTGTGAAAAGTGGTGGCAATCTACACTTTTCTACAGCTGCGTTTATGCCTAAGTCACCAGCATACTGGCACGATATTGGCGGCAGCGAAATATACCATTTTCACCATAAATGCTATATTTGGTATACATGCTCAAGCTTGAGCAGGAGTATGCATGCAAAAAGAAATGCTACTATTACTTGCTCATATACTGAGCAAACACCCGAGAAATGTGACCTGATTCAAAGTGGCAGCCCTGCCTATGTAATGGAATGTGTCTGTGAACCACTCTCTGGCTAACAGAGTCCCATTTACATGCTTTCTGTAATGATAAGACAATGATAAGTGCCAATGATAATACAATGAGGTCGTACTGACCATGTTACGAAAAGTGACTGAGAGAACACCACTGGCTTGATGGTACTCCATTGTGCCCATGTTGTTGAGAATGTCACCGCTCGTCTCGTTTTTGACATTCTTGTCATTCCTCAGCAGCATACGCGCCTGCTCCTCACTGCCGATATTCAGTCAACAGAAACATCATGGTTAGGTGCAGTCATAGATTTTAGATTATTGCACTGTTCTTCGCGCTAGAAGTATGTTTTGTATGATGGTGAATACTTGCAATGGTGGACTGGGACCATCATGAAATACATCATCAAACTGTGTATTATCAACATCTTCCAAAGCATGCAATTAGTCAAAGACAGATAGGAAGAGAAGTCGCATGTCAGACCTGATGATGGTAGCTTTGACTGTCGGCGGATTCATGTGAACGTTGAGTTTGCCACCCACAAGAAGACGAACTGTCGCTGTGAAACGAGAGTCTTTCTTCAACACCTGCGGCGGCTGCTTCTCAATTATGAATGTACTGCACAGATTTGTATACATAAATGAATGCTTATATTAACAGATGATAATGACATGACACAACTTGTGCTGCCACTGCCACTAAAATCCCTATTGATATCAAACTGATATACACTTTATTAATCAGTACTCAAAACTTCGTAGTTCTGGTTTGCTGTACAAACAGCTCTTATGTAATGGTAATGTAATCCACCTACATCTTAAAGACCAACGACAATCCATCAGCTAACCCAACATTATGACAATACAAACAGTTGTGTGCATGTGTGTCCAGACATCAGGTACCTGCGACTGCAAGAGCCTTACACTAACATTACAGCATTCATTTAGGTGCATCGTCAAAACAACTCCATACTGCAATTTCTCTAGCCTTTGTGCCTACAAACAGGTTTTTTACTACACATAATAAGTTTCATATACTCTCACCTGATATCACACAAGTGTACAAGACACTCACCTGGTAACGAGAGATGACAGCAGTCCAGTTATTGTAGTGTTGAGGATTGGCAACAGATCCTGGCAGCCTGTCGGCACATTGATAGGGAGTTGTGTACGCAGTAACTCCACCTTCTTGATCTGCTGCCGATTCTGCCAGATCAAATCAGCCAGGTTCTCGCACCTCAAACAGCATCAGCAACAAATGTAAGCTCCAATGACACATAATATAAGGAGTAGAGATAGCTTGATATTTAAAACACAAAATTTACATATTGGTTTATGACCATAAATATACTTGCTTACTTACTCACTTACAGCATACTTTGGCACTTTTCTACTCACAAAGCACACAAATCAAAACCGGCACTAAAATTTAAAATTAAATACACTAAGAATACCCGTTTAAAAATTACAAAAAATCTACTATTGCACTGTCCACAAAAATCTATTTTTAAAATCCTTTAATAAAGGAAGTCAGTAAAATAGTATACATCAAAAGCACAACAACCTAGCCGAGTTAACTTCTAAGATTAATAACAAACCAATACTCACTCACCAGTAGCATCATTATTATTATTCTTGTGGTTTTCATTTGCTAATAATCTCCACACTTATTGTGAACCTTAGTTGACATTTAAACCCCTAAGCCACCGCCATTCGCCGTATCCACCGAATTTTTGTCCTGCGCCGTAAATCCGCCGAAAAAAAATTCGGCGTTAGCCGTCAGCCGCCGAATTTTATGAAAGTTTTAGCCACCGAATAATTTTCGGCTAAAATATGGCTGCATAAATTCGTTGTACACTTAATAGTTAGTCAACTAACGATTGTGATCAGAGATGACTAGTCATTAGTAACTTAGTATTTGTTGTCATCGGTTCCGGTCGAGTGCATGTTTTCGTCGTCAGGAATCATTGCGAACAGCAAAAGCTCGAGTCTATCTGCTGACCGACTGCACCGCGTGTGCTTTGTGCACGATAACTTTAAATTGGCATTTTAGGACGCGAGACGACACTTTCTTTTAACGACTTTATTGCATATGAGCATCTATGTAGGCCTACACAGACGCTCGTTGATATTTTTGTTATTTGTATTTATCATTAATCACTTACTAATTATACACTAGGCCTATTACAGCCGAAATTCTAAATCCACAGCTGTAATTGCAAACTCTCAGCCGTAATTTAGCCGAATTTTACTTCAGAAAAAAATCCGGATAAGCCAGATATCCGCCGTATTTTTTACTCAGTCGTATTTATTTCCAAAAAATTCGGCTTAGGGGTCTACTGACATTACAACATGGTGGCCAACTGCACGTACAACTATACATATCACTGACCACTGCTGCAGTGTATCCAAACTGCCATCAAATGCAGCGCCATTGCCTGCCAGCTGCTGACTGCGTTTCCATGCGATAAGATGCTCATCCAGGAACATGGACTGAAGAGCTGTCAAATGCTGGCAAGTTTTGTGATGCTCCTCGGCAAGTTTCTGTACATCATATCAACCGCTGCTCAGTTCCCAATTTCTATGCAACTAATTTCTCAGTTCAACTATATTACAAACTAAATCCAGAACTAGTAAAAGGAGACTATAGGGATACATATAATTTGTGTGCCAATCTCCAAACAAATTAAAGAACTTTAATTAGTAAGTACACCATTTGTTTTATAACAATTTTTAGTTCTGTCCTAGCACAGCTGTCACGACATTTTTCAAGCAAGCATTACATACCATCACTATAATACATTATGTCAACATTCATGTTCAGGAAGAGTTAATGCAGATAGATCAGTTTCTTGTCGAAGAGCAAAATGAGATTATTATGGTGGCTATAAAGAAAGATTACCAGATTATCTAACATGCAAAGTGATAACTGATAGCCAGACTGCGTAATATAACAAGTTACAAAGCAAGCAGCAATGAAATGACTGTCATGTGAGGTGTGTTTGTTAGATATACTAGCTTATTTATCTACAGAACCTAGCCATCTTGTCACCAACAAAACAACTCTTACGAGCCGCATTTGAAGCAGCTGTTGTGCCTTCTGACTCAGCTGCTGGTCAAGATCCTGCTTCTGCTTCTGCAGTTTGCGCTCAGCATCAATACGAGTCTGGCCGTTAGGCTGACTAGACAGCTGCTGCAACTGGTCTGCAAACAGCATCGATCACATCAACAGTTTGTGAGTGACTGTAGGTTTCAATAGCTACAGTCAGTGGTGAGGCTGGCTCAAAGCTTGGCCCGATGAACAAAGCAGCTGAAGTTACAGAACCAATTCCCTTAAGATCTTTTTTACTATTAGTAATAATCACACTACTGACACCAAGGATAACTTTCATTTACAGCAACAAGTGACTTACTGCTGATCTTGAGGCTCTCCTGGTACTGTATAACAAATGATTCTTGTTTGTGTTGCAGCGTTCGCAGTTCCATCTCAGTATCCTGACACAACCACACTTTACACTCATCCATTAGTTCAAGGCAAGCAAGCACAGATGATGGACTGGAGGCTTCTTATACAGCAATTTTTTTTAGCAAATATCTTTCTACTTAGTAAACGGGTTTCACCTGGAACTAAAATACTGGATAAGGTGCTACCAAAACAACACTTTCACTTCAGTTGCCAGCATGTTCTACAAAACAAAGTGAAGCAGTAAATCCTACAAACCTGCGTACAACGCTGCAGTTGTTCAAATCTGCTGAGAATCTCACGATTGATACTGGCTTGCTTACTGTCCACAATCATCTACCAACAAAACAGCAGCCGTCTGAGCTCATCAGCTGACCATTACATTGCTACTATGCCAGATGGCAGTGAAAAAAACTAAGCAAAATACGAGTATATTACGTGTGCTTTGCAAAACTGACATAGTTTAAATTAATTACCATCAAATGAAATTAGCTAATAGAGGCTTATTCACACCACATTAAAGAAGTGCAAAGACAGTACTATACTTGATATAAGCATACTAACTAGCACCGACCTCAGTCTCTCTGCCTTAAGTTCTCAGACAGCTTCTACTATCTATATATCTAAGGCGCTCTGTGTGTCTGCTTATCTGTCTGTTTGTCTGTCCGCTAAAAACTTGGGAACGGGTAAGGTGATTGTCTCCAACTTTTCAGGGTAGCTCCGGGGCATCCAGGGGATGGTATTGGGCACAAAAAATTGGTAGGGGGCCAGAAAATTCACACTTTCTGGAGGGAGTAAGGATGGTTGAGGGGGTGTTGAGG
>Ga0126335_1001285_pt1 | contig 13831 bp, 7 predicted proteins | sample OlaspJWI45metaG_FD_108409 | JGI IMG/M metagenome (GOLD analysis project Ga0126335, IMG submission 108409) | Marine gutless worms symbiont microbial communities from Oahu, Hawaii - Olavius sp. 1 OAHU.JWI-45 metaG | ecosystem: Host-associated > Annelida > Digestive system > Unclassified | place... | reverse complement strand
GGGTTAGAATGACAGGTAACGCCGTTTGGGAGAAATATCCCACCCACCCCCAACAAAAAATGGGCGTGAATAGGCAATTTGAAGCCCAAACTCCAAAATCTAAAAATTGCATTAACTTCAAAAATACAAATTCAATCACCTCGAAATCTGAAAGCTTCGTGGACTAAATCCAACATGGCGGACGGCCGCCATCTTGAAAATCGCGATGACGTCATATCTTAGACGCGGATAGTCCGATTTGGATGAAATTTGGTAGACCGACGCAGAATGACATGCCGATGACGACGAAATGGTTAGAATCGGAACCGTAAGTAGTTTTATCTCAGCCGTAAATTCACCATGACTTCAAAATTTGGTACGCACGTAGATTTCAAAGTCCATTAACCATCTGTGTTACCAAACTGGAAACAGGAAATTAATTTGCGACGCCGTGGCCGCCATCTTAAAAAATTCTTATAACGTCATAACTCCACCCGCGGTGGTTCGGTTGGGATGAAATTTGTTCGCCGACGCAGAATCGTGTGCCGATAACTATGAAATGGTCAGAATAGGAACCGACAGTAGAAATCCAATATCGCGGCCGCTCGTTTTCAGAAACCGGAAGTAGTTAAATGTCAGACGTACGCTGACCGGTTCATATAGATTTCGATCTCTGTTAACGAATTATGTCACCAAACCTTTTTATCCTTGGATTTTTGACCTTAATGTCCGAGTGACGCCAGCAATTGGTTCTAACAAAATCAGGTATTCGACCATTATTTGAAAAAGATGGCATGATTCCTGTTCATGCGGCGCGCATAGAGTCTACAAAAATCGCCACAGTACAGTGTAGGCCTACTTTGTCTAAACGGCACATTATAGCAGTGACATCTTTGCTCTGAACTAATTTCCGTTCTTATTCTCGTTCTCTTACAAGAGAACATCACTGAACCGTAATGTCAGTTAACAGACAACAGACAAACTGTCCCGAGTCAGATACGTCCGCAGCGTGTACGACGGCACCGCATCGTGTAATGATGCGAAGCATAGCGTGCAACACGAAACGAATCAGAATTGAAAGCAGACTACGAAACCTTTCTAGAATCCAGACGCACTCGAAAACGGTATTCGACGACCCGCGGAGATGTGTTACTGTTTGGAGAGGTTTCGTGTCGGTTGCGTCTCTACACGTCGGCTTACATATGTAATCAAGTCGCACCAATAGCGTTAATCTTGTCCGACAGGTGTTTTGCGAAGATTGCGGATCAGTCAAACGGGTTTTGCGAGGTAAACATAGATCTAGCTGGCTACTCCCCATAGTGGCGTCATTTTAGTCAATCATTGGGGGTCGAACACGATAGGGGTGCAAGGCTCTCAGCCCAAGGGGTCTAATGATAGCTATGTCTAACTAATCACCGCCATTACCGAATTTTGTTAAAATTAAGTAATACAGTACAGACTGCGGTTCTGAGCTTTTGCAGTTGTGCTAAATTCTTTGCCTCATAACCCTTTTTGGGCAGGGCTTTTAAAGGAATTTTTAGAACTGCACACCTCCTCCCCCCTCTCTCCCTTACCCTTAAAAGTAGGACCCTCCATTGCGGCTAGGGGATCTGGAGAAGCGCTCAAGTTCCGTAAGAGGAGGCTTCCCCAGTGGGTCTGGGCGGAGCCCAGCCGCCAAACGCATTTTCTCACACAAGTTTCGGCTCTCGAAAACGCGTCTGGTGACATCTTTGGTTCAAAACTCATGCTGCTTGTCTAATTAGAACAGACTTTGTAAAATATTCACAATCCACATTTCACTGCACAATCATGCGTTTACAGCTGCACAAACTAATTTAGAACTGCACACTCTGTGTAGTACTGCGGGCCCACAAAGCCCTGCCTTGGGGGCCGAGGAAGGAACCCCCAATGCCTCTACACGACGCCTCTGTCTACCCAGAAGTTTCATAGCATCTGCCATTCTGCTGATCAGACACGGGTAGTTTGGTAGTTACATACCGAGCTGTCCTGTCAGACAAATGATAAAGCATCTGCACCCGTTGACGTGCGACTGCCAGATCCGATGGCTTCTTCAAACAGCAGTCGTGTTTCGGATGCGGCAATCAAACGTCCCTGACCTTGCACTCGCAGCACTGTTCAAGGCTAATCAGTTGACAAAGTGAGCTCACATACTGATAGATAGTGTTCAGCGTCAGCCCCATGCAGGAACGGGAGTTCAAGGACGCAAAAATCATACGGGAAGAGACGAGGCTGTAACTGGACAATTGTAGGCCTATAACCTGCCGAGTTAATTTCAAGTCTTGTTGTTCAACAGAATAGTAAACACTGGAATATTGTTTTATCATCAAAATATTTTCTAACAAAATGAACTCTAAATTCTAATCTACAAAATACGGCGGACAAGTAAACCATTTATTTTGCTATATAATATTATTAATACCACGCCACTTGTGGCCACCACGTTTCTGAACGTCTTCTAGTTCATGATGGGGAAAATAACTACAGTACTCTAAAACCGAACGGTTTAAAATAATAATTTGTAGAGGCCTACGCACTGCCAACTGTCTTCGTCCGAATCATGTAATAAGTATCTCTAAAGTCGTAGATTGTCCTCTTCAACAAGATTTAGCCCAACTCTGAAAAATGCTGATCTTTACAAACGGAGTTAATGAGATTCACCGATATATATCTGTTACGTGCCAATAATTTTGGTATTTTATATTTTATAGAAAATTATTGGCACATAACAGTATAGTTTTACGGAGTTTAGTTAAACTTCCTGTGGTATTCTATGAATATCGTGGTCTCTCCTGTAAATGCAATATCTGTAACCCGTACTGTTGTTGCATTGCAAGTATCAAGAGATCGGTTTGGACACTTTTACTAATACGCTTGGATTTTAATGTGGATAGTATTTTTTATCCTCATTTCATGTGTCTGTTAACTGTAGTTTTTTTAGCAGTTTTGTACTGTTTTAGAGTGTACTGGCTGCCGTTCTTAGCGTAATAAACGATTATTATATTGGTCTGATCTCACGGTACGCAAGCAAACAAATGGCAGAGGACCGACAAATGCGAACGTGCGCCAGAATTTCAAGAAAACATTCGTGCAGTTCACTTTGCAAAACGTTAACGAGCAAGTGAAGCGAGAAAAAACACCAGCCAAACAAGGTCGCCTATATGGCGATTAAACAGACGCTGGTGGAAGGAAACCCGGCCGCGGAGCAGAATGATGCGCTCTGCTGAAATGTGTTTAACAGATTAATTTACGGACCGTCCGTGTGTGTGCGGCTAGTAGCCACCGGGAGTTCTTGCTTCATCACAGCAACCACCACAAGCAGCAACAGCAGCAGCCGTAGCCGATGGCAGAGGCAGTCATAAAAGCCGTCAGCACACCGTTGAAAGGATGCAGAAAGACAGAACGGCTATGCAGACCTAAACAGGTTGCGCTTATGATGGGCAAAATGACGATATCCACCCAGCTTGGTGCAGCTCTCTCTCTTCTATCCCACTGAACCACAAAAGCACATCAATGTACGTAGGCCTAAGGGGGTCTACTAATAGGCCTAACTACCAGCGATATTTTTGTACCGAATATATATTTTTATTCTTTTCACAAAGAATGTTTTGTTTGTGTCACGTATGTCGTGAGATGAAACTCCAGCAGTTCATAGGTATAATACCGGGCGCAGCCCGGTTAGGCCGCAGGCCTACGGGCGTAGCCCATAGTAAAATCACCCGTGTTCGCGTACTGAGTTGGCCGTTGCCGGTGCTTACTAGTCTGTACTTTTTGACTGTCACGAAATCTTGTCACACGAAATTTCCAATGAATGTGACGAAAGTCTAGTTTTCGTTATCGCAGAAGTAGTAAGTAATCAGTTTAAAGCGATAAAGAAAATATTGGTGTTTTCCGTAAACTTTATTCGGGTGTTTTAGATAGATAAATAACAAATAAGCTGTAACATGTGCCTAAAGATTAGATCTGTGCTCACATTTTAATAAAAATGCTACAGGTACATAAATATTACTAAACATGTGTAACTTATCTAATATTCTACACACAGCCAACATAATATTTAAAAATATTTCCCTGTCGCCATCTGGCGACTGTCGATAAACGTTTTGTCACATTACAACGCATTCGAATTGTACGAGTCACTTCAACCTTATCGTACAAAAAAACACAAATCGACATATAGAAGCAACGAGAAACAAGACGCCAAAGTAATTTAGAGATAGCCGCATCGAATACGAGCTGCAATGAGGCGCTGCTAATGAGCTTCGCTCACGGGCCGCTGCGCCCGGAGTTTAGGTTTCCTAATGGGTTATTTTAACAGTAACCATGACCTTTGACGTTTCTAAAATTAGGTGATTTTGAGTTTTGACCTTATAGTCGATAGCTGGTTCAACTTGGTTGGCAAGATGAAAAATAGGACGAAGCATATGACCAGTCGGGTACACGAGAGACGAGACGACGAAAAGCACTGGCAGCATTGCATCGACAGTGGCAGCTTACGTACACACAGACGGGCGCGATGTATCATTTGCCATCATCGTTTGTCCGTCAGTCGCTCGCTTGAGCCTCGTGGCGTCGGTGGCGGTCAGTCGATATAGCCTACGCCCTATCCGACCCACGGTGGTACGTGATCATCATCATCATCATAGGCAGTCGGTACAGTTGCCTTCATACTATTGAGTTCAACGTTGAACTACATTCTGACATCTGGTCGCGCTCAGGAGTGCATGCGGCTATCATAGCGGCATAGGCAGACATGGGCGTATAGTCGAGGCCACGGGGGCCGCCCCCCAATTGCCTAAGAAATTTTTGTATCAGAATATATTTATTATTCTGTTGCACTGCAATAGCAACAAGAATGCATCATTTTGGTTTCTGAGATAGCACTAACATTGTTGCTGGCCAGGGCTCCACCCAGACCCCGCTAGGGAAGCTTACGACATTCTCCCAGACCCCCTAGTTGGCTTCCCATCCCCTTTCACCTTTCTCAACGCCTTCGTTGCACAAATTTTCAATCAAAATCATAATATCGCTCAGCTTCAGAGCTTCGGAAGGCAAAGCCCCATCGCCCCCCCCCCGCCCAACGAAAATCCTGCCCACGCCACTGCATAAAAAGAGATACTTCTAAATTTCTAATGCGTGTTAGAGGGAAAATGGAAAATGTCTATTGTGGCATATGCCGAAACTTGAAAACTAGTTAGCAGGGTACACATCGAAGTCTAATCACTGACGCTGTTGTTTTCGCTGACTATGCAATCACTACAATGTACACATTGCCTATAAACGGAAGTTAAGTTTAAAAAAATTTGACACATCGCCAGTCTTCCGACACTGCCTTACCACAAACTTACATTTCGACTCACAGCTCTCTCACCAGAACACCCGTCCCTAAGAGAGACTGCGGAGTTCCTGAAAACCCCTAGCTGTGTTTAGTGGTAGGGAAAGAGCGAGAGAAAACGGAGAGCCGGAGAGGAAACGGCAGCAAGAGGCGGGTGAAGACAAAATAGGATTGGGATGGGAATGGCGTCTCCTCACAGTTTACGGACTTTACGCCGTTGAGCAATCTTGCGTCACTCATAGAGTCACATCACTGCAAAGCAAACGCCGCCACAAGGAAGTGTTTGTCACGTATACAAAGTTATCTGGCTCGTCTATAATACGCGCTGTTCGTCGTTCGTCGTAGTAAATCAGCTTTTATTGGGCCTCCGGATATATCATCTTCCTATCGACTGTTTAACGGGGTTTCACCATCAAAGTGATTTTCGAGGTAATAATTATTCTGTTTGGCTGGTGTATGGTAAATTGGTAATGGGACCATCAAATGTGTTTTCAGTTCGGAGCATCGGGAAAGCTTCCGTATATACAAAACGGCGTAAACACCTTTACCGCATGGGAAGGCTACTACAGACACTTACACGATCACTTACTGCTGGCACTACGAATGCGGCATGTGTTGCTGGTTGCTGAGCGCCAACTTCACAGAAACACATTTTTATTGTCGCTTCATCGCTCTCGCACGCCAGCAACGGCGGCGCGCGTCGGCAAGACCAGATCCGCAGGCAAGTAGGGAGACAAGGAGGGCTGGAAAATGCCGGATTGGACCCCAAAGATTATGAATGATTGAAGAATTTCGCACAACTGAGAAAGCTCAAAATGACAATCTGTAAACTGTACGCCTATTCTGTACAGAATATGTAAGATTTCACAAAATTCGTCAGTTGGTACAGTAACGTTCTGTGATGTCTGCCAGCTGATACAGTTATAATTATACATGACCACTCCCAAACCCGTGAAGGATTGATTTTCCTACTTGGCAGCAACAGGAAAATAGAAAAGAAGGGCATGTTACACCTTAGCAGTGACTAACTGAAGTGACGCCGCTGTCTGCATTGCGATGTTACTAAAACTACGACTCTGTATTGGCTAATACCAGTAGGCTTAGGACTATTCGTGTTTCACGGCCGTCTAATCCGAGATTTACCGCGTCTTGTCATTTCGCTGTTCTACACAGACTTTTTCAAACAGTGTATGAAGTTTCATCGGGCACTAGCTGAAATGCCGAGGCAGACTGTCACGTCGCTGGTTGTATGACTGGTAATAGCAACAAAGGAAGGCACACGTAGTCGGTGTGAACGATTAGCAGTCTACCGGCATGGCATGGTCCAATTTAGTCCAAGGTTGATTTCGGTCGGCAGCCACTGCTGGTACTAGACTAGTAGGCCTACAACATAGGCACTGACGAGGTGAGTGGACCTTCACAATGACTTACGACCCCCAAACGGTTACGACTAGCCACAGAGGTACGACGGCAGACAGCACTACCGCCTCTCTAAGTTACGACCATATGGCGGGATATAACTTTGCTTATTAGTATTATTACTATATTATAAAGTACTGAGTATTATTACCTATGCAAAGCAGGCATTGCTGTCAGTGGTGTCTGCGTGTCTGTCTGTCCGTGCATAAAACTCGAAACTATACTTACCAAAACTGATCATAGGTATATTATTTACGAATGATGAACCTCAGAGTCGACTGAATGTTGTTGATATTTGACCACAGCTACATTAGTATTGTTAAGTTGTGGCGTCAGGAGAAACGGCAGGTCCCCACCCCCCTTATAGGCTATAGCACAATTACTACTTTACTATTATAAAGGTGCCAGGCCACAACTACAGCAATCAACTGAATACCTCTTCTCGCAGCTCAGGAGGTCAGCTGTGGAGAGACTGACAGTTCGTTTTTTGGTTTGAGAAATTACAACCGCCTACGTGAATTTCGCGGAATCGTGGCACATGGGAATTCTGAAGCTCCGCACACCACCTGTCTGGCTAGCAGTAAACGCTTGGAGTCAGTGCACGACAGGTGTTCGACAGGCAGCTGCTGCTGGTAGTGGTGCTAGTGTAACGGCGCTTCCAAGGCGCTTTCGTTAAGTTCACTCGGCACACTCGATCCGACGACCAGCTTCATGCCTGCAGTCTGACTGACCAGTGGCGGGCTAACCTTAAATAAAACTTCAGTTTTCAAACAAAAGTTAGACAATTAAACGGCAATCCACATTTCACCAGAGCTTTACAACAGCTGTTGCAAAGTTTTAGTCTTAGCTTACCGTCATAATCGTGCGTGTGTCATGTCTGTTTCCAAATTCGTTTCTTTCACTGCTATTTCTAAACCTGAAATACATACTGTTCAAATCCAAGAAGAACAAGTAAAATCGGCTTGTCGACTCATTGCAGTTAAATCAAATCGTCGCCGGGACCTAACTACGCCTACGTTTAAATCACGCATCCTTACTATGCAGAGCAGCCTCATTAGTTATTATGCAGGTATATCCGATACTGGGGTGGTTCAATATCAGCCCACCGAACAACACACTTTCTCTTTCATAGAAGCTTCAGCCGTGGCGCATTTGACTATTTCGTCCAGCAAATGCCACTACACAGTATGGTCGTTGTTTTATGCAAAATTCGTTCAAGGTTGTACTAATCACACTAATCTGCGTCATTAGGAAATTTACCTGTCAATTCTCACCTGTTAATCGGCGGAATGTACCAGTGCTCCTCTGGTGAGTTGTGGCTCCAATACGTGAACAGCTTCACTGCTCCAAGTACACAGTCACGACTAGCTACCAGTAGCCAGTACCACTAGGCCCTGGCCTGCTAACACGAGAAGAGTTGCGAGCTGATAAAACTATGAAACAGGTCGTCGTATGCAGGCCGTGCTAGCCACGCCCTGCGCTGCCAGCTGCAGTACCGGCAACACCACTGCCTCATCCCACCCCATGACCGTCCCTAGATGCGGGCCGTAGGCCGAGCGATGAGTCTGGCCGGGCTGGGCCTGCGGGCTCCCTGAACGCCTCTTAAGCAGCTCGGCCGACATCGCTCGGTCGCAGTCTGGATTGCGGGTAACACCACGCTGCCCCCTATAACTGCACACGGAGGGAGGATTAAAGTCTAAATACCATGTATGTGTGTACTGGGACAACGTCATGCCAAGTCGATCGCATTGGAGATGCGCGTAACGGTAAATTTCAGAAGAGAAACTTTACGTTTTCGTGAGTGGCGCAACACGCATATTTTTGTATATAACCTACTGGGCGAGTCAGAAAAAAGTAGCCCTCTAAGTATAATCGGCCTTAACTTCGTCGAACGTTAACCAATTCTCAAAATTCTTCAACTGTTGGAAAGCGTACAACATTTGCAACAAATACCATGTAGGCCTAACACTCCATCGCACCTTAACTATGTTGAGAAGTTAAAAAAATTCAGATTTGCTGCAGATATAGAACAGATTGCAAACAACATGCATTGATTTTCATACACACACATTTTAACAAATCTCGCTTACTTACTTATTACTTAAGCTTATGGTTTCTGTTAAATATTCTTGTAAATAACACGAAGTTTTATGCAAACAGGTCAAAATGTTGACAGTGCCCCAGCACTTTGGGCATATGTACGATTTCTCGAGAAGACTACACCTTTTACATTGGACAATATCTGGGCCTACCAAACAGCTCAGACCTCAATCTCGTTTACTACAAGATATGGGATGTCATCCAGCAGAGTTTTTTTTAGTCGTGAGTGTATAATGTTGAAAACAGAAGCTGCGCTAGCTGAATGTTTGGCGTTGCATGGACCACTTTGTCACTTAAAATGCAATCACCCACATCCTAGTGCATGCGTGTGAGCAAATGTGGACAGTTAAGCAATATTATGACCAGTATTAATATCCCTTTGTCATATGACATAAAATGTTTCATTTTTGTGGCATAAGATATAGTTTTTAAGTTGTATCTTTTGTAACGTTTAACAAATTTGAACTTTTTATCTTCCCAAGGTAGTGTAGCAAGATAGTTAAGGTGCGATGGGAAGTAGTAGGCCTACATGGCTTTGATTGTAAATTTTATTATCTTTCCAGCGGTGAAAAAAAATGAAAATCGGTAAAGGTTTGACAAAGTTGAGGCTGATTATAATCGAAAAAGTCTTAGAGGGCTACTTCTTTTTGACTCAACTGTTATATACCATATTCTGCACCATATAGGCTATTTTACATAAAAATTAAAAATAACCTGTAATAGCTTAACTCCTTGTCTCTCTGTCTTTTTGTCTGTTAATCTGTCCATGCGTAAAAGATTGTAAGTCACAGAAAGAAAGTTAACAAGCCGCCCATCAAGGGTAGCGACGCTCAGCTGCTATCTTAAGTAGGTCAGGGTGACGCAGTTTTTGGTTTGTGATCAGCAGGGTCGGTCAGTATGTTTCTGTGTGCAAGATTACAAGTCTCTATGTACTGTATGCGTTCAGCGGTTATGATTTGTAGCACCCTGGTTAACAGACAGACACACACAGACGCCATTTGAACAGCGTCTGTATGATTAGCTCTGCTAGGCTATAGCCAGCTGAGCTAAAAACTGGCAGGCAAGTTACGCTGCTGACTCCGCTGCGCTGCCTGAGAGATATCGACTCGCTTGGCAGTGCGTTTGCAAATCCATACCTACGAGACAGGAGGTGTCATATTACAAAATATTACAACGTCAGGCAGGGGTCAACGTCAACGTGATATCACCAAAATCCAGTCACTTCTAGTGTTTATCTTATCAAGTTACATCAATTTTCGATAATAAATTATAATAACTTTATGAAATTTTGCAGTCAGTTGGCTGGATTACAGAGAAAATTTGCACAAGCACTAGAATAACAACAAATACAAATACAAAATCAAGTTAACAAAACGCAGTTGTCACAACTCACAACTTATCAAATGTCATGGTGGGCCTTGGTTGTCGAAGGTTTCAAAGTAGAAACAAGTGGCCAAAGTAATTTGGCAAAGGCCGCATCGAACTTTCATCGCCGTTGGGCATGGGAACCCTCATCTAATACAGTGTTTCTGAGGTCCCAAGAGGTCTACTCCCCAAATAGAACGTTGATCCGTTCAGCCGCTTTTGCACATCATACCTACATCACAGAGTGACAAACAGACACCGGGATCATCGATCGCAATAGTTCCCATTTCAGTATTCGATGCGGTCTAATAATACCGGGCACAGCCCGGGACGGGCCGGAGGCCCGGCTGGCTGCGGCCATAGTAAACCCGCCCGTGTGTGCGCGTACTAGGTTGCCGCTGACTAGTGCGCAATTTATAAAAGTGACGGAAGTACGTCACGAAAAAGCGTAACGAAATTACTACAAAAATCGATGTTGCGCGAGTTTGCGGAGGCCTCTGAAGCTGAAATTTGGATTCGCGTTCGTTGTCAGTATTTGACGTCTTTTGCTGGTCTCCATTTTGAAAATGAGCCAGGATTGACAGAGTTAGATGTTGCCGAAGGTCGGCGAAACAGACGGCTGTATCTAAAAAGGGGTAACGAAAACGGCGGAAACACTATAGCGATGTGATTGGTCAAGCTAAAAATAGATTATGCAAATCAGGACAGGATTTGTCCGGCAAACGGCCTACGCTCGCTTCTATCGCCACGAACTAATAATGATATCGACTCTCTTCGCTAGCTCTAAATTCGTTACGAATCGCACTCATTTTCAGGTCACTGCCGAGACTGGGCCGACCGGCCAGCTCCACTACGAAGGCATGGCAAATGGCGGCCACCTCTTCCGTCCAGAAGACAAAGACGAATTTGACTTTTCGGAACCTGTAGGCCCTAATGCTCTGTTATGCCAAGAGTCAACCACCTAAATGACACTGAATACAACCATAGCCTTCCACCGTATTCCAGCGCGTTGATTCATGTGTCCTCTCATCTCTACGTCGCTTCGAATGAGCTCCGCTCTGCGGGCGAGCGCCCGGAGTTTAGGTTCCCTAATGCGTTATAGTGCATCTAGTAGGCCTATATCAAGGATGGTTTCGTTGATACTGTCGATGAGTAGCCGAGTTTCTGAGTTCTTTCGTGGACAGGCTGATATAGAGTCAGAGAGACGACGACACTCTTTGTCCTGTCACACTCGAGTCACGGTCGATCGTCGCGAAAAGGTTATCAGGAATTTTTATTCCGTGCATCACCAGATCAGCCTGAGTATCTGCGTACGACTTTAGCAAATTTGTGGCATTGGCATCCGACTGAGGAGGGAGGGGAAATGGAAATGCGGGACAAGTTGTTTGCTGTATCAACGTGCCGTACGAGCGTGTGAACAGTCATCAGAGGTGTGCGGAATGTCGGTTTTTCGGTCAGTCGTGTGTCGGATTTCGAAACTTTTTTCTGTCCACGTATAACTGCAGATCCGTCCACATTTCATAGAGCTGAGAAATGTGCAAACTACGCCCTATGCCGATGTCACACGAACGATTAAAGGTCGCAGTGACGTATCGGTACCCTTGCTTGATCTCTAAAATAGACGAATTGATACTCAGACCCAGAGAACGAGCACGGCGGCAGATTCGAAAAGGCCTACAATTTGGTTTTGTCTATCTTTTTATCTGTGTGCCACCAGAGTAAATCGCCGTCTTTCTTGTTCAGCAAATTCTGCAATTAACCATCCAGATCCACTCGAAGGTTCAACTCCAATACGGCTCGCCTTAGAGAAACTTTCTGATATGCGAAGCTACGGTATGGTATCAGTCTTATACAAGCCACACCGCCGAAGTACAAAACAGCCGGTGACAGTTCACTGGTCCGAAGGATCAACGGTCCAAAAGACGTTGCCGCACGGCCGAGCTGACGGGTTTACCGTTAAGGTTAGGGCCAGTTGTAAGGGTTAGTGCTAGGTGTGTCATTCAGACCAGTGATAGTAGGGAAAAACGGACCAGTGATATGTAAGTTACCAAATAGTCCCACTCCGTGTCAGATGACGATCGCCAGAACGTCGCACAGTCGGCGCACTGCTTGAGGGTCACCAACCTCGGGCGAGCGATAGGACACACGCAGCTGACTGACAGCGACTTGCATCGTGGACCGGTAACCCGGTCGTGCCATTCACTAGTCAGCCAGTGTGCCAATGTTTGTCTGTTGTTAGCTGCTCGGCGAGTGCTCGCTGACGTTCGGTACACAGCAGTACTGATGACTTACAGTTGGCCTGGCAGTCTCCAGCTGACATCAGTGAGCGAGTAAAGGCTTAACATCCCAGTCGACAGATTATACGTCATTTCAGGGATAGTTTTTACAGGTCAGATGACCCGCACAACGGCGTCAAAGCACTGAATCTAGGCGTTTGGTTGTCCAGATCGACTGAAATTCCACTCTGACCACTCCACCATATTACAGCGGATAAACACAAGGCAAGCGCCTAGAGCTAAGCACAGCGGAAGTGTCCCACTTCCCAGTATGACAAAGTATGTTACTAATTGACTTACTACTTAGGGATTCTGTCGACAGTCGACAGGAAAATTACTGCCAAAGCTGTGAGAAATCATACGCAGAGGGGAAGCCATGATAGTTCGATCACCCCAGGAAAATTTCTTGAAACTTTATGCAGGGATCTGTGTACATGTACATGTATGCGCAGTTCGTGGTGTCGTGGCTCAGTAACTGTGCAGACCTCATGGATGGGTACAGGTGGAGAGGGGATCGTTGCTATCACTTATCATAGCGTGCTCGCATAAACCATTCTCAAAAGCTACAGTGAACTGTTGTGTGTTTTGTTAATTGTCACCTATGGCCAGACTGTCTCAACGGGGTCCTCGTTCTGTAGGCTATCTTGCAAGTTATTGCGATTTGAGTCAATAGCGGTGAAATCACCAAATCGATTCGCTTTGAAAAGCTCCCGTCTCCGAAATGACCCGTTGTTCGGAGTAGTGTTAAATCACAAACGAATCTCCTAGTTCACTTAAGTTACTTTCGACTCCATCGCAGGTCTCCCATTTCATGCGCTTTGATAACAAAGTTCTTAATACAAAGTATCAGTTACAAACGGTGGTGGCCATATTCCTTCATGCTCCGCTCCACTTTTGTCAGTATACACTCGTGACTGCCGACGATGTCCAGACCGTTGTAATGTGCGTTTCTGTACATTTTGGTGACAGCGTATAGACCTGCGTCTGGTTCAGTAATATTGTAACTCTATATTCCTCAGTCGTCTTCTACAGTGATCACGCTCGAGGGACGTTGTATAGAATTTTGTCTTGATTTTTCCTTAATTCCTGGACCTTCTTCAAAGTTCCTCCAGGTAGTGTCACACGATGTTGTGATGCACCAGAACACCAATGCCTTTCAGTAGAAGGATAAAGGCACTTAGTTATACACAATTACCATTATTCGTATCTGGTGCTGGCGTGAGTGAGTGAGTGAGCAGAGGTTTAACGTCCCACTCGACACTTTATAGGTCATTTCGGGGACTATTTTTACAGGCCAGATGACCCAACCAACAGCGTCAAAGCACTGAAGGAAGCCAGT
>Ga0126335_1001283_pt1 | contig 13842 bp, 8 predicted proteins | sample OlaspJWI45metaG_FD_108409 | JGI IMG/M metagenome (GOLD analysis project Ga0126335, IMG submission 108409) | Marine gutless worms symbiont microbial communities from Oahu, Hawaii - Olavius sp. 1 OAHU.JWI-45 metaG | ecosystem: Host-associated > Annelida > Digestive system > Unclassified | place... | reverse complement strand
GTTTGCCTGTCAGCTGCAAAGAGCTGAGTTCTTGCGGAAGGGTTCCCACAAGGGGCCCCTTTTCCGAATGTCCCCTCTTTCACTCCAGTCCATCATCAGTAATCAGATGAGGCCACGGAGGTTGACGGGTGCCTGGTTTAGTTGCCTCTTACGACATCCGGCCAGGAAACGGAGTGGGTCTATTCTAAGCCCGGAACCCACACGGGGAATCCTTGAGAATTTGTCAGTCCATAAGCGTATGTGTGGTGCAAACTGTAATTCAATATTTAGAACCGTTTAGACGTGGATCACTAGTGTGACAAACAGACAGACAGACAGAACTACGACAGCAATAGCAGCGTCTGGCACGTTAGACGCGCAGCAAAAAAATAGAAAAGTATGTCAGAAAATTTTCTTTAAAAAAATTTTTAGTGGGCGGCAAAGTGGGTGGCCGTGATTCTGAGGTAACAACGTCATCAGACAGATTACTTCAGTTGATATTTTAGCAGTCTGTGACGCTTATAGCAAATGACCGTCCATTGCGCGACAATGTTATCAGATACGTTTATTAATACGTGTTGGAATAGCATATATAGAAATACATTGGCTATTTAAATAGCAGTCTGTTAAGTATGATGCTTTTATTGATGATATAGTTCCCGATAACTTAATATATCGTGACTTTAATAGACGTGTTTTAGATAGTTGATACTTTGTGGTTTTATTCTTGTGTGCTGTCAGTCTGCATGTCACGTTGTAGGCCTGTATGTTTAATATTACATGTACTACCTTCGTGGTGAATCAACGTATATATTAAGAGTCCGTCATTAACCAGTAATTTACTGAGAAATTGGCTGACGAATCAGTCATGTGATACAAATTTTGTCTGATGGCCATCGTGTGCGCGAGTGGAAGAAACAGTCGATATATGTTATTTTGGTGACGAAATTCCAAACATCTAATTACACTTACAAAGTTCGTAGTTATTTCAGGTAACAGGCTTCGGTTCTGCTTCATATATCAAAAATAGTCCTAAATGTTCAAAACAGCATACAGTTGAGCGTTACTTTTCGTCGACGTTTAGTGTCGTTTACTTACGCGTTTTTGTTACAACGTGTTAGCTATGCAATGCATAAAGCGCTATATTATTAAGCTGGGGCAAATTCGCATGTTTGCCTCTCCGTCATAAGCTGGCGCTGTGTATATTCAACGAAGGTAAGGTAAGGTAAGGTAAGGTAAAGTGTGGATTTGTATAGCGCTATTATCACAAGGTCTCTAATGCGCTGAAAACTAGAAAACTAGAATCGTGCGGTATTCGCCAGCAGATAGCCTATGGATCTCTCGTCTGAGATAAGTTGCATCCATGTAGGTCTATGTAAGAATAAACTTTAAACGATGGCGTCAACTTGTGGTGGGGTTATAGGAGAAATTGCGTTTTTCGGTTTGACGCAAGTGTATCTCTGTAACGACCGCGATGACGTGACCGCTGACACGTCCAACAAAGCAACAGAGGTTAGATTGAAACGACGACGACAGCCGCCGTCGACGATGTCGGAATACAGGAAAACTGCAATCACGGTGAAGCGGCGTTTCGTTCAACATTCCAGACAACTCACGCGACACGCGCCGTCTCGGAAATGTACGAACAGTGAATAGAGGAAATGTACCTTGTATTACATCCTAATGTATTGCCAATGCAGTCGCTGTAGGTCAGTTGCCAATTTGCCAACAACAATTCGACTCAACGCGAAACATCGCATACGATCTGCCTAATCAACACGTAACCGTAAAGCTTTTTTAAATTTTTACGAATTGCTTACGGATTGTCAGTTTAAGGTAGCCAGCATGTTCAAATAAAAAGAACTTGAAATATGCCTCACATAAATTAAACTTCAGCTGACTGGAACTGAAAATATTACATATAAACTTTGAAACTTTGAAAATGGTAGCAGAGGCACAAAGAACAAACATTACAATACGGTCATAAGCTTAATTTGCTATCGGCAGCATATTTCAGTGTCGATGAATATATATTGTTTTTACGTACATGTAGACGTTCCAGTAGTTACAAAACACTGCTATCTGCACGCTGTATCGTAGAAAAGCGTCTTCTTCGTGAAATAAAGTCTCGGGGCGAAGGGCAAAGTAGCATACTTAACAACCCTTACACAAATACTGTTATAAAGAATTTTCTTCCGTGTGCCCAACGAGCTCGCCCTTGCCACGCACAGCTTCTTGTCGTCTGAAAATGTCATGGCAATTTATTCGTTGTTGTCTCGTCTAGAGCACTGAACAGCAGCGATGCGTCAGTAAACGGCCAATTATTGTAAAGAGCGTGTCTGCGAAAATCAGGTGCAACTTTCACGAGACATTTACGAGAACGATGTGCGATATGATTTAGACTTCGTCACCACCAGCGACTGATCGAGTCAATACAATGACCTTATACGGACTGACATTTATTTGCTTAAAGGTTGGATTTGATGTCATGTGGTAAACTATGAGGCAGCTTTTGACTCCACGTCGTATGTCATATCATATCTGACATTTGGTACAGTCAAAATGTTTTAACTAAAATGTTTTATACTGCAATAGAGAACTTTCTGGCGTTATTCTTTCGCCAATAACATTAAACTTGAGGCCACTCAAAAACTTCAAACTCTTGCAAAGTAATGTCTTATACACTCCTCTACACATCAACATCTTACATCGCAACAGAATTAAATTACTTTCGATGAATTTGTTTCTTACACGAAATAGCTTCAACATGACAGCGAAATTTTATGACTTTGAAATGAGGATCCAAACCACCCACAAAATTTACTCGATTCTTCATTTTTCACCGATAATGTTTACACATTTATCTGGCTGCTTGGCTAAACCGTTTTCATTAATGTTTGTATTTATGTCAAGTTAGTAAGGTATCTGGTGATTGGTGGAAGGCCATTATTACACCAATTCATAAAAGTGGATTAGCATCGATTGCATCAAATTACTGACCAATAGCACTCACATGCGTTGCACGTAAAATAATGGAACGTATCATCGTTGAACATTTCTAAAAGGACATAATATCATTGACAAAGAGCAACATGGCTTCTTGGCACGGAAATCAACGATAACCAATCTATTGGACTATCTGAATGATTGGACGCTTTCAAGAAACTTGTACGTGTGTCACCGGCATAACCGCTTCGTGAAGCGACGCTGCACTGATTCAATTCACCGGCACCGGCAGTACGTTTCCGGAATAATATGTCATACAGTCAGCGGTTGATCTCTCTTGACTTAGAAAGTTTAGAGGTTAAGCGTTTACGTCAGGAGTTATTTTTGACGTATGAAATTGTCTTTGGTCTGATTAATATTGACTCAAGTAAACTTTTTACATTGGGACGTAATAGTATTACACGTGGGCACAGTTTTAAATTGTTTTGAGTCACAGTCGGGTTGATGTCGGAAAATACAAGTTTTGTCAGCGTGTTGTCGGGAAATGGAATAATCTACTTGCATGCGATGATCATTTTCGCAGTATTATAGCTTTTAAGCTTGTTAACTAAAAAACAGTCAGACGAACAGGTGTGAAGTCATAACCCGAGTCGCAGCAGTGAACAGTGTGTGACGACTGTGAGCGAGCAGCACACCGCTGCGTATAAAATCACGTGTTGTCGGGCGGCAGTTCGTCAATTTGTTACTGTAGAAGGCACACTGCACAGGCTTTCGTGATTTAAATTCTACCGGCAGTGCCAGTTCTCGTAATTTTCAACCAGACAGGTACACATTTGTCTTGAAATAGATGTATTTAGCTTACATACAACAGCTATAATACAAACTTATTTGCACGTAATAACGGTATACAATTTTAGTTTGAAGTAGTTTTTTTTCTGACAGCTTAATAGTAGCGTCGTGTAATTAGTTTCTTGTGCATATTTGACTATGTTTTTGTACTAAAATCTACACAATAAAAGCGCTTGCAAAAGAAGCAGATATAGCCTTATTTACGAAAATGGCATACCCCGTCTCTGTTGCCTGTTGTTAAATATGAATAATCAAAGAAGGCGAAGTATCGCAATGATCAGTTCGTAAGACCACGTAAATATACAATGCGATAAATAAAAAATTAAAATAAGCATAAATAATTATAATCCGAAAACACTCAGCAATCAATTGTCAGTCCAAAGTGTAAAAAAAATTGTCCATGGTGCCTATTAGTGGACAGGGAAGCTTTAACCCTCGAATGAAAAGTGGAAACATTGCTGGAGAGTGGAAGTAGTGGCAATGACGATGCAGCTTATAAGTTATCACTCAACATCATAAATCTCATCTATATTTACGCGGCGCGTAATTAATGATGCCGTCATTTTCAGACACGTTAACCGTTTTTGCTCCTAATTAACTATATGACAGAAGTTAAAGGAGCATACACAAATGGTTACTACGACGCAAAAAGAGACCGAGTCATCGTAGACTGAGACTTCATCTCTCTGACTGGGATTTGAGAATAAACTATATTTTGAATTACAAGTGTAATCGATTAATAAACCCAATAAAAGTATCCACTGACTGCATTATGACTTAAACTGCATCTGCTTCTAAAAACGCAAACAAATAGCGCTTTAAGCAGGCTAATGACCGACATACGGTAGTAGTTTTGTGTGCATCAGAGAGCGCCGCCTGGCGAGCTGGAAGGACATTTCTAGCAACAGCAAGCATCAATTTATTATTAAGGCCTAACATTTATATTTCATATTGACAGTAATGTTCATACCAGGCTTAGTGTAAAGTAGCGTCTGGTTAATGACTTAGTCACATACAGGTTGTCTGCCAAGAAGTTTTAGATTTTTGAGTAAATTAATTTTATTTGGTTGGCCTATTTTATCTAGGGATCGACTCCGGACAAACTGCTTGTATTTTCATGAACTTCTGAACTAATGTACAAAATACGAAAACAAGTGTAATACGACACGTGACACAAGCTTAGAAATTCTAGGTGTTCAATAAACTACATGGAATGCTAGCGTGATCTTGTAACAATATTCGCAGGTTTGCGACGACGAACGAGATGTTCATGTTGACTTGTATTCTGCTGCTCATCGGCGTTAGCTGCAGTCCACTTGCCGTAGCAGCCTCATCCTTGGACCAAACTCAACTGCGGTCCGAGGTCGACTCGCCACCGTTGTCTTGGCCCGGTCGCCGCTATATCTACGGGCTTCGCCAGATCCCCAACACTTACGACACCGACTACTCCACCGAGTACTTGGCGTCGGCGAAGCGGAGCGGTAATGGAGCCTGGATCTGGATGCCGGCTCAGGGACACGTCTCCGTCTCGAGGAACCAGCAGGCTTCCGGCGGCGACGGCAGTGGCAAGCATGGTCGCATCATGCGCTACGGAAAATAGCCAGCTTCCCAGCTCATCAACGAACGATCAAGATACTTTCGTTCTCCGAATTAAAAACGGGTTGCTGTATTGAATCTAACAGTAGGACTACAACTGGTTAATGCAGCAATTAGCAATCTGCTGAAGAAGAGCGAAACTGTCGAACTTATTGTGCGAACTGATAATATATGTATAGCCAGAGTTGTTAACTGTGCTCTAAAATTATTTTTGATTCTGAATTTAGTGTCGTAGATCCCTTAAGTCCAGTTTAGTATAATTTTTGGGTGCTAGTATACATGTACGAGTCTGCTGGCATTAGTGATATCTGCTGGTTTAACTGCAAGTTTGCAACGCTATTTTTAGGCCTAAGCTTCTATGATATTCAATAGCTGTCAAAGACTCAGCGTTAATTTATCAAACGCGGATGCTCCGCAGACTTTTAATGGGAAGATGTGCCAGCTTCCAGATATGAAACTATGATACATCATACATGCGATGTATTTTGCATTGGGTCCGCGACTCTGAACGAAAGCTTCAACAAAAATAAGAAGAACGTTTAGCTTCGGTATAGTAGGCAGGCCTAATTTGACTGCGTTTGTACAGGGTGTATCAATAAAAACACCCATGTACTTTTTTATATCTTCCAGAAAAATAAACAAATTCGCACAAAAATTTTAATTAATAATTTTGATTTTAGTTATGTAAAAATAAATAAACTTGTAAACAAACAATCTCTGGTGTCAGTGACGTAATTATGACGTCATGTAGAGCTGGAGAAACCCTCGCAATGCTAGTCAGAGAAACTCGGGATTTCATCTCGCCTGCCACATGTCCACATCAGTCGAAACCTCAACCCGGTAGATTATAGGCCTAAAGTATAGGACATCATCATAGGAGAAAAAATGTACCGGAAACAATACGAGATGTCTACTAGCATGCGTCATTGAATTATGGCAGCGCGTAGATCAGCCGATCATTGACTGAGCGATAAGACAGACATTGGCACCAATGACTCATAGCACGTGTTACAGAGAAAGGCGGTCATTTCGAGCTCAAATTTGGATAATGCCTATAGGCTTTCACACGGTACATTTTACTGTGTGCTGCAGTATAATTTACTGTGATTTATTTTATTATGATGTATTTTCAGTTTTTTGGAAATTGCGTATAATATACAAGTTGTATTTATTATTATGAGCACCCATTAATTAAATGTAATAGAAATTCAGTTTTTAGCACACATAATTTAAAACTTTTCAACAGTTTTAATCAGCACTTTAAGGACTATAACTCTGCCAAATTTTATTTTAATCCATTTACGATCTATCGAAATACGATGTAATATTTTCCTGAGTTTTTTTATTGAAAGACAGTGTATAACCTATATAGGTTTTCTATTTATCGGCTTAGTTTTACTTGACGTTTAGTTGCTGTAATGTAGGAAAAAGCTGAAACTGTACCTGCTTACAGATCGATGACGCAGTTGCGGTTGATGATGTCGAACGTGGCTCAATCCGCGTCTTTTCGTAAAATTTGCCTAAGCCGTTCACTAGCTATCGGCAGCTGTCGAAATCCACCCTGTCACCGGCCGCCGTCGAGGATCAGCGCCAGAGCTGTCAGCTAACAGGCATCATTAGACTCTGACGGACCTTAACGCGCAACGTGTACATCCGAGCCATAATGCTGAAATGCTTCGGAACCTTTCTTTTATCGTCGGATTGCAGTGCTGGGACTGATTTGAACAATGCTAATGAAGCAAGATTTATATTTTTTAAATTTGCAAACATTTCTTAATACTTAGTGGCATGCTTATTTTTCTGTACTTTTCTAAATGATAACAAACTAGACTACTTCACTAATGTGGATTAAACTATTAGCACAACAGTGACAAATTCTTCAAAAGAAAGTGCATCAAGAAAAGCTAAAACAATAACACGAGCAAATGAGCAATGAATTTGCCATACTGTTAGCTGTTTAGTTGTACTATATGGTCACACTGGTATCAAGCATGTACCACAAACTGTGCTCGAAATTTTGAAATTGAAACTTCTCCTAAAGGTTGAATAAGCCGTTGCTTTCACTTGTAGTCTCAGTCTTGCCATTCGTAAGCAGATGTACAGGGTGCGGCAAACGTTTTAATGCAGAAATTACTTATTTATGTCATTTCTTTGTACCTGATCAATTTTTTAAATTTTAATTTCTGTTATACGTATTCGGGACTAAAAACCACAAATAAAGCTGCTAGGCCTAAAAGAGCACACCCGCTGTCTCAATGCGAGCAAGTGTGTTGTACATTATGCGTCGACCTACATGTACAGTACACCGTGTTGGGCAGTAAACGTATGACGAATAAAGCTCGGAAAGACATTCGTTATTGTCTTTTGTAAGCAAGCGACGACGAGAGCAGGCATCAAACGACCATGAAGCTTGCGATGTCCAGGCAGCACCGATCGATATGACGTATCAGGCTCACGACGTTATCCGACTGTTTTGGTCGACCAGTCGACGATGCGTCAAATTGCCATCATGACGCTCCGCAACTCGTTTACTTCTGTCTGATTCCTTTCAGCACCAGCCCAACATGATCTGCCGAAAGCTAAACAACTGTACTGAGCTTCTATTGTGCGTAACATCTCTGCCAGTCCGCCTTTGTTTATTTGCTTCTTTCTGTTCAAGCCAAACATCCATATTAGCTGTAGACACAAAAGTAACAAATCGTAGACACAATACCTGTAGAATATCTAAGAAAGGTTACAGGTACATTGTGTCTAATTTACAGATTGTTTTAATTATAAAATTGTAACTTAGCATTAAATGGCTTATGTACTTAGCACGATTATTCAAAATCAGCATTTCGTTTTATGCGATCGACTCTCGCAATTAATGGTACATTAACCTGTTTTTGACATCCTACGATATATGTTGTTATATCGACGAAAATGCTGCACCTGCTGTTGCATATGATTAGTACACTCAGCGGAAGGACGGAATCGATCGCGCTTAATCAGTCTGTTGCTATAGATTGAGCTATTGATTAGCGTCGCATTCACGAGTAGATTGGCTGAGATAATCTTACCGCTCTCAGCAGCTTCTGGTGACTGGAATTGGAACTGCAGACAGTATAATCAGTATACGCTGAACAAATCTCAGGTTACTGGGACAGCTGTCAGAGCGCGATTTGAGACAGTAGTGAGCAGAAGTGTTGCTAAAATCGATCTTCTTACTAACAACGTTTATTGCTTTCTTACAAACGGTTTTTGTCAAGATAAATTAATAATAAAAATGCAAACCGAAATGCGTGGCTTTGGGTGACGTACAAAACGTTTAAAACAGCTGCAGTTTTCCCAATGTAAATTTACAAATAAACGAACGTCACACTGCGTATAAATATTTATGCACATTATTGTATTAACATTCACAAAAAAACAGTTTATACTCAATTAAAGCTCTAAATTGTACTACTATTGAAAGAGATAAAATATTTTGTTTATGGGATTGTGTCTAATTTACACACTGTTTTAATTATAAAATTGTAACTTAACATTAAATGGCTTATGTGATTAAAACGATTACTCAAAATCAGCATTTCGTTTTATACGATCGACTCAGTCATACAGTTTTTTTCTGTTTTCATGACATATGGCTAGGCGAATTATCGAAACATTAAAATCCAAGGATTACTGGCACGGTATCAATACAACGCACAACGCGGACTGTTATCGTTCATACAGATAAAGTACCTGCCACCCTGCTATACAATATTAACACGCCAGAACAAGATCGCGAACAGATTATCATACTAGATCATTTAGTTGGTGTTCGCTGCATTACATCTACATGATCAACAGCAGGTGAAAAAAATTGTATCCGGCACCTGAATCGGACGCAAATATCTTAGTCATAAACTCAAATTATATGATGGTGCATCGGTCGGGAGTCAAACGACTTCCCTAGACTTCCCTGATGATTACTCTGTCGTGCCATATTATGGCGGTTTCTACTATATCTACACCGAATCCAAATAAAGTAAAATGTGAATAAAATATGTTAAATAAGTACATTACACTGTGCATTAACAAAACTTCCCGCTTTCCGGCGGCTGTATTTTAAAGGAGATACTTTATTACTCTGTACTCAGTTTGTAACAAATTTCATACTGTTTCTAGCAGTGACTGAATTTTGAAAATCTATCAAATTAAGGTTTGACAAAGATTTTTTTGAGACACAGTGTATAGAAATAACAATTTTGCATCAAAGAAAGAATAGTGTAAGTCTCCGACATTACATTTGCTGCTGAAACTGCGTATAAACAGTCGGACACGCTATTAGCCCCACTCATCTGCCGAAACGCCTAATCTGGTGTCGCACAGGATAGTCACGCAGCGTCGCTATCAGCGCATCCAGCCATAGCAGCAGAAGCAGCAGCAGCAGCAGTGGATGCGGGAGGATGTCGCAAGGCTGTTACGAAGCTCATCGAGGGCTGTGCGGGAGGTTCACTGCGCGGACATATGTTTCCTGCTGTCTGGTCCACCGGCTGTCGCTCTGGTCGGTTGATCGGCAGCGGCCCGCTGCGTCTCTGATCCACTGGAGTACTATCTCGCGTCGTGGTGACGATCGACACCGTTCTCATTTTGATGATTTATGCTACGTACTTTGTGCAATTTTGATCTGCAGCTTTAAAATTCGGGTAATTTTCCGTTATTACGTGACCTAATTTAAAATAAATGTTGAATATTACTGTTACAAAAAAGCCTGTGTTGCAGTAAAACGTCTTCTAGAAGCATAAAAATGAAATAAAAGTTTATCGAGCATTAACCGATTAAATTTTGTAATTGATTTTAAATTTAGACAAGTCAACGTTCAGTTTTTCTTAACCGTCAACATTTGCAGTAAATGTTTTAATAAACGTTTGTATTATTTACATGTACACTTTGTTGATTTTCAAACTGTTTTGGAAACACATTTTCTTGATTAGCTGTTAATTGCCGACACGTTTTCAATAGGCTACGGAATAGACTTCGACTGCGTAATACATTCAGCGTAGTTTTTATGTTAGAAAGCTACAAATATGCATGTGATGGTGATGATGTGTTCTGACATCTGTACCGTGGAATTTATTACCGCAAGCGACTGAGACATATGGGCATGGTACAAAGCCGTATGCTTTTATGCATAATATGTGCATGTCATTTTATAGGTCGCCACTAAATATACTCACGTAGAGACGAGATGAAGGCTGCCTGCATTGCTGCGTGTATTAATTCAATACAATACAGTATTAACAGTGGTTTATTGCATATCGTAATACTACAGTGTATACGGTTGCCCAGCTACGCACGCACGTTCGACTCTATCGAATTAGTGTCAACATACTATCGGCAGCAAACATCGTGCACAATAGCCAACAACTCAGAACTGCGATCAGTCAAATATAGTTTTGTGAGATGTGGTCACAAGCTGTTTTTTTCAAAATTGTTTTTTTAAATCGTTAAAAATAGTTTTAATAGTAATTTAAGATTACAGATACAGTCAACGTTGAGGAGTTTCTTTTTTGAACAAAGTCATTGCAGACTTCAACTTATTTAGAACGTTTAGCGTCAGCAAATATGAACCAAAATAATGGAATATTAAGCGTATAAACAAAGTCAAAATGAACACAAATAATGTCGTCGCTGAACGTATGAGCTTGTGTCGCTACAGAGTGGGCCATAAAAACCGACCCTTCATATTATGCTGTTTATACTGCACGTGTACACATTTAGCTATACAAGCAATATAATATTTCAGTCGTCGTTTTTTTTCTACAGAAAATAAAACCAAAACCTGATAAATGTGTTACAATTTTATACAGAAATATTACGATATAATCGAAGCACCATTTGAATCATTTTTTCACAATGGGAAAATACATTAGCGATGACGCTTTTGCGTCCATGATAGCTTCTCGCAGCACCAGAGCTGAGAGATATCGCTGTCAGGTTTATCATTTCTCTTGGACTTCTGTTAAACCCTGTGTTGCCTTCTTGACTGCATATTAGCTCAGTCGCATGACTGTAATTCTGTTCTGATCTGGCAGTCTGCGGTCGTACCGCACCAGTCTTCCGTTCAATCGAGTTCGTCTTCTGCATCTTGCACTGATCTTCAAACAGAGTTGACAACCCACTTCTTGATTGAAAACTCTTTACAAATACGTTTTGTATTTCGCCCCCTATTTTGGCAAACAAATTTAATGAAACGTTTTTCTTCGCACGTAAACAGCATGCTTGTCAACAAATTGGTGAAAAGAAAATTCAACAAAATGAACAAAAATTTTCAGTTTAAGTAAAATTTTCACGAAAAATAATGGCAACAGTCGATTTCTCAGAACTGATTTAAGTAATATTAATAATGTCAAATATTGTCAGGAATGTTTTTCATTTGATATGCCAAGCGATTTTTGGCGAAAACGAGTAGCTAACTTCGAGTGTAAATTTACAGCCTTCTACTTGAAAGTGTAGTTAAGTTTTTTTGTTTGCTTGTTCTGTTATATATTATGTTTGCTACCATCATTTGGTGAAAATAAAGATATAAAGCTAATGCAGTGAAAGTTTCACGAAAGATCACAACACAACACAATCAACTTATCTTTCATGAAATTTTCACGAAAGATAACACCGAGACAAGTTAACAGCATGGTGACGTAAAGCAATGCTAAAACTCCATTGTGTTTTCTGAAGAGTTGGCTCGTTTTCATTTAAACGATACAAGTCGCATAAATATTTTTGAGATCTGTTCAAAAATCAAGTCGATTTTTCAGAACTGATTGAAGCTTCAGAATGCATCTTGAATGTTACTTCTAACTGAACGCTAAAATATGATAGTTGGGTTAATATAGGGGGTCGGTTTTTGGCCCACTCGGTAGTTACAAGAAGCCGGTCATAAACTGTCGGTAAACGGATCTGATTGATATCGGCAGGCAGATTCAGTGTGCGACACAACACACACTGATAATTGCGCATCCGGGATGCGCACAGTAGCGCAGTTAATCAATCAACGTAGCGTAGCTGAACATGCTTAGGCTACCGTCTCTATTATTAGGCTGCATCGAATGCATGAGATGCTGACCATTATTACCGATGTTCGCGGTGTCTGTCTGTCAGTCTGTCTGTTTGTCACGCGGCTAAGTCGGCGGAGGCGGGTGCAGTGTATATGGAAGGCCGTTTTGGACGTAACCTACAACGCGTTGTAATTATTTTTACAGCGCGTTGTAAACATTCCATATCTTCTACAACGCGTTGTAGAGAACAGAATGACACGTTTACTTACTTACAACGCCCTGCAAAAATGACTGGCAGCGGAACTACAGCACGTTGTAAGTAAGCAAACGTGTCATTGGCTGCCCTCTGCAACGCGCTGTAGAAGATATGGAATGGTTGGTTCATGTCTACAACGCGCTGTAAAATAATTACAACGCGTTGTGGGTTACACGGTACGTCCGAAACGGCTTTTCATAAGTGCACGCCGCGTGCCGTGTGCACGGGGTCATTCGGTGCAGCCTTCGCCAAATGCCTTTGGCCTTTTGTTATTATTATTATTATCATCATCAGCAGCAGCATCAGCGTCAGTATTGAGTACTCAGTAGCAGTGCTTGGTGCGCCTACTGCAGGTGAAACGTATTAGCAGATGCGAGTGCGATGCATTGAAATTGTTAAATTCTAATTTACTTCTTAAGCCTAGAAACTATTGAGAGGCCTACGAATGTTTAGTTTATTTAGTATTGCTGTTGTAAGTAGCTACAACGCATAACACAAAGTGGGCTAAATACTGGTAGAAAGACTAAATCACAATGAAATAAGCCAGCTGAATAGAAAGTGAGAGCGCACGTTGGCGACGCGGGTGCATGTGTGTAGAGATGATAGGCGTACCTTTACCGTCTTTGATGTGTTTGGTGGATTATTCGCTTCTGGCATCTGCATAAGGCGTTTTGCTTAATAGCAGTATAACGCGTACCTGGATTTTCTTATTTAGGCGCTGAAAAACAATTTTGTTACTTAATGAAATAACTACATAATGTTTTTAGGATATAATTTTGCTCTCAAGTTGTACTGTTTAATAACATGTTGTCAAAACGATTATGACATGATGGTGACAGTGTGGAAGTTTCAATATAATAACGTTTTCTGATATGAAAGTATACATTGGAGATATAAATGATGAGGCGAAATGATTGGCATCTGAATGAGGAACGATGCAGGAAACTAACTGCATGACAATGTAGTGCTACATGAGCAATTGCTGATGGTGCTGTATGATAAACACGTCGCCAGCAGTCGAATAATATGTACTGTGTAGCCATAACATTGACTATATATACTATATATTGTGTTTTCATCATAGCGGTGGTTAGTATATATTTTGTTTGATAAATGTCAAATAAGAAATGTTTTCATTGTTACAACAACTGCAAAGGGTGGTCCAAAAAGTAACCTCCGCGGTCTTAGCAATTTTTT
>Ga0126335_1001282_pt1 | contig 13843 bp, 9 predicted proteins | sample OlaspJWI45metaG_FD_108409 | JGI IMG/M metagenome (GOLD analysis project Ga0126335, IMG submission 108409) | Marine gutless worms symbiont microbial communities from Oahu, Hawaii - Olavius sp. 1 OAHU.JWI-45 metaG | ecosystem: Host-associated > Annelida > Digestive system > Unclassified | place... | reverse complement strand
TAGCTATAGAGAGGAGTTGGGCGGGGGGGTTGGGGAACAGGGGGACATCATGCCAAATTAAGGGCGTTTTTTTTTGTGGGGGGGGGGGGGGCACCCAATCTCCGGAGTGGATCTTAAAGTTGGAGGGACCGAGCTTTACAATATCTAGATGGCGTTATAGGCCATATATCGCAGTTATCAAGAAATTTTTAGATTTTTGATCTGTTGCTCCATTTGGAGACCAGAGCCCCAGAAAGCGTAAAATTGGGCAAAATTTGTTTTTTGACCCTCCTATAAAATTGGGGGATGTATAGGAAAAATATTTTGGCCGCTGTTTAGGCCAATCATCTGCGCATCCTGTGCATTTTTTAGAATTTCAATATATTGCTCCGTTTTGAAGCAAGAGCGCTTGGAATGCGAGAGAGGTCGAAAATTGGGGCAAAATTTATGTCCACTTTTTGACACCGTGTAAAAAATAGGGGAGGGCTGGTGGAGATGTCTGTGGGAATTTTTCATGAGACACCTAGGTTCTAAGCGTCGGTATATTTTTTAACCGGCGGCGATCGGCCGTCTGGTTACATTAAGGGCGGGTGACTAAAAACCTCAGAGGTAAAATATATAGGCCTAGACTCTGGCAACTGAGTTGCAGGCGGCTAAATGATATATTACATATTACATATTACATCTGGCTAAACGGATATTAATACTGTCATACTATAGTTACTCATGTGTCCATAATATGCCCGTATACATGATCAAAGGTCATACCTTACCATTTGTCTACTGTATTGTCAGTACTCAGTAATGCTGTGATTCATGCCATGTTAAGCGCCGAGGAAGCACAGCCAAGCACTACTTCAATTCGTTTACGTTAAACAACAAAAACAGTACAGGATATTGCCCCATATCTTGCAGTAGACAAGACTGAGGTCAGGGCTGCTCGACGGCCACAGATCTGGTCCGGTGGAATAGGCGTAGCTTAGTCGAAAAGTCGTGTTGCATGCCCAGCGTGCAGCTCGCTGTTAACATTTTGGTCTGTTTGCATAAGACAGTATGCTTTTTGTTAGGAACCAAAATGTGAAGTAAGAAGTAAGGGAGTAATAAGTAAGTAAGCGAGTTACATTAAATGGATGCATGTAAAAATTCAATGTATTTTGTTTGCATTTTTAGGCTGCATCGAATGCATGCAATGCATGAGATGCAACCTATTGTTACTGCTGTGCACGGTGTCTGTCTGCCATAGTCTGTCTGTCCCACCGTGCAGCAACGGCTGAACGGATCAAGATGCTGTTTGGGGTGAACACTCCTGGGTGCCATGGAACGTTGTCTTAGACGGGGGTGCTGATCCTCCCACAGAGGAAGCATGGGGAAAGCGGCCCCAAAGTGGGCCCCAAAAGGTAAAATGGTAAAATCGATATACCTCTGCAACCGATCATCCGATTTGGCTGAAATTTTGCGCGATGACACGTACGAAGATACTCGCACAACTGACGGCGCCTAAGTTGGAACTGGGAGTAGAATTCCGCCTTCGGGGCTTTTTCGAATTTCGTTTTGGAAGCATATCTCGCCGCCGATCCAGATATCTTCACCAAATTTGCTGTCTGCGTAGAAAATTGGGTGCCGCAACGCGTGGAGTGGTCAACATACTCAATCCTTGAATATCCAATATGGCGGACGGAGGAGGCCATCTTGAGTTATTTGAATTGCCATAACTCTTCCACCGATTGTCCGATTTCACTGAAATTTTCCACCATGACACATTACGCAGGTCCCCCCCCAATACGGGGGGTGTCAACGTTGGAACCGGAAGTAGAATTACACTGCCATGGGGCTTTTTTTCGAATTCCGTTTTGGGGGACTGTCTCTGCCGCCGATCAAGATATCTTCACCAAATTTGGTGTGTGCATAGATAATGGGTCCAGCAACGTGCGGAATGGTCCAAATACGCTTTCCTCCATAATCCAACATGGCGGACGGCGGCCATCTTGAATTATTTGAATCGCCATAACTCGGCCGCCGATTGTCCGATTTGGTAAAATTTTGCATGTTGATATATACGAGGGTCCTCGAAGGACGGCTACGTCAACGTGGAAACCGGAAGTAGAATTCCGCCGCAAAGGGAGGGGGTTGTCGAATTCAATTTTGGGGTTATATCTCTGCCGCTGATCAAGATATCTTCACCAAATTTGGTGTTTCCGTAGATAATGGGGTGCCGCAACGTGCGGAATGGCCAAATACGCTTATCTCCATAATTTAAAATGGCGGACGGCGGCCATCTTGAATTATTTGAATCGCCATAACTCGGCCGCCGATTGTCTGATTTCACTGAAATTATGCATTACACATACGCAGGTCCCCGAACGAGTGAAAGCGTCAAGCTTAAAACCGGAAATAGAATTCTGCTGCTATAGAGCGTTTTTTCGAATTCCGTTTTAAGGGCATATCTCAGCCGCCGATCAAGATATCTTCACTAAATTTGGTGTGTATGTAGGTAATGGGGTCTCCATCGTGTAAAATGGTTCAAATACGCTTTCCTCCATAATCCAAAATGGCGGACGGCGACCATTTTGAATTATTTGAATCGCTAATTTGGGGCTGATTTTGCTAAAATTATTCATGATGACACAAACGTTGGTCCCCGAACGAGTAAAAGCGTCAACCTTAAAACCGGAAGTGGAATTCCGCTGCCAGGGAGCGTTTTTTCGAATTCCGTTTTGGGGCATACCGTCGCCGCCTATTACGATATTTTCACCAAAGTTGGTGTGTGTGTGAAAACAATGGGGTCCCGCATCGCGTGCAGCTGTCCAAATATGCTTTCCTCGAAATCACAGATGGCGGCTAAATTCAATAAGTTAAATTGCTATAACTCGGTTACGGATTGTCCAGTTTCGTTCAAATTATGACAGATATGACGGTGCCCCTGACAACGCTCGTAAACACTAGGGACAAAAGCCCCCTCCGCAAAAAACACTTAGCCATAATTCTTCTCACCTCGCATAAAAGCCCCCATTCACAAACGTCCCCCACCTCAGCTCTTGCCCCCGCACATACGCCCCCTTTCGCCCTAATCCTCCGCTTCCTCCGCGGAACCCCGGCCGGACAGCCTCTCGCTTCGCACGTCCTCAAGTGACTAATTTTTTTTATAAATGGTAGCAAATTTTATAAGCTTTCTAGCAGTAAAAGAATTCTGAAAATCGGTTAATATTTGACAAAGTTACCGTATGGCCGACAACACGCGGGATGTTTTCTTAAGATGCTGTATTAGAAAAACAAGGTATCGTCCGTTAGGCTATGGGACGTGACGATAGCTGGCCCGCCACGGTGCCCAGTGTGGTGCCGACTAATGACTGTTCCCACTGATCCATTCACTACATTCACTAGCCCAACCGGTCCATTTCTGTCTGAATGAACGAAGTGCCAACCCGTAAACACCCAAAATGGCTGAACCGTACTTCCGATCGCGAATCTGACGGCGGATTCTGAATCGGGAAGCCCGGTTTCTTGTTCGAGTTTCCCAGTATGTCTATTTGGCTTAGTTTCGGAGATATTTGCGTGTGACAGACAGGCAGATGGACAACGCGGACCATTACTATAGCTGGTCCAGTACATCATTTCTGCTACGTCAGTGAACAGCTGTAAAGCGAGACTTCAGAAATTGTACAAGGATGAGTCATTTCCAAGACTTGTAAAGTCTATGTGTCATGTGACTCCGCGGGCCGAGCCAGCTCTCTGGGGAGGCCCATATAATACTGGTAAGATACTGGTCCCAGATTGTGGCAGGCTAGCTGATAATCCCATTGATAAGCAGTGGTTAATACATATTCAATGCCGGTGTTTGTTTACTTTCGTTGAGATGGCAGATGAAAAGTGTGATAGTTTGTCGGTTATAATTAAAGAACAAGGTGACTTGATTCGATCACTGAAATTAAACAGTGCTCCGAAGGAACAGGTGACCAATATGTTACATTTAAATATGTGTGTAGAGACGCGCCGCATGTATAACATTAACGGTAGGTATGTGCGTGCGTGTGAAAGTGATGCAATATTACTCGGGTACGGTCGTCGCTAAAATGCGGATGTGCTGATCTGCGGGTGCACAACATGTAAAATGCGGATTTATTGAATTTTTAGTTTTTATTAGGACTTGTGAAAAATTTACTTAAATTTTAAAAGTTACAAACGGCAATGAAGGTGAAATAGAAAGTGAAAATTAAAAAATAGAACAGACCCCAAACTTCAGTTATTTTTCATTCGTTTTCGTTGCTTATTTTAGGTTTTCAGTCACATAGTTTTGCAAATTGCTGTAGGTCTGCTGCGTATTAGTTCCACATTGTGCTGACTGTGTAACTGTTCATTGAATGATTAATTTTGATTGTTGTATTTATTTGCTTAAATGACGTCTGTTAACTCCATTTAATTATTTCCTGATGCAAATATGTAGTAGAATTTTTTTTCTCACTCGTCTGGATCTTCTAGCTTTGCTGATACAGAGCATGTTCTGATTTGCGATATTTCGTTCGTGTTCAACTGGACGTTGCGACTGATGACAATGCAATGATGATTCAACGGATGACATTATCGGCACTTTATACGACAATGAATTCTGCCATGGTTACTCGACATCATGTGTGTTTTCTGTCTGCAATTGGCACTCGGCATTATTCAACACAGGTTTGTATGCCTGAGTGGCACTCACTAATGATTAGTTTTTGCATTTAATATTGTTTGTTAACTGTTGTGCAGTAGGCATTATCGAAATCTAATAATCTTAGCATTTTGTAGCATTGCATTAAGTCAGTGGAAGCCTGCATCCCCTTCTAATCTGGCCCGCGACTACCCTCCAGAGAACTTTGTTCACTGACCTGTGTTTTGCTGTCATTTTCTCTCTATTGTCTGTAGTCAATAAATTGACAATATGCTGAACTGAACCAGTAATTTGTAAGTACTCTACCACAGCTGTCGGTAAATATAGCGGAAATCAGTCATCCAACTTCAATTATTCAATTGACATTATTGAAAGTCTGTAGACAGAACACTGAATTTGCATCCGGTTTCTCGGATTTTGATCTTCTGCAGGAAGATTTTCGTCTTTTTGGCAGCTTTGTAGAGGTGACAGTTGTGAAGCAGTCACTGTCATTGCAAATGGAAATATGCAATCTGCAAGCTGACAGTTTCATTCAGGGAAAGAGACATCTTGATTGCTCAAAGAGTTTTGGTGACTAGTTTCAGAGGAGAAGTACTCAAAGCTGAATGACTTTGCACTTCGCTTTTGTTCATTAATAGGTAGCACGTACATGTGTGAAAGTGTGTTTTTTACATAATGAAGCACATAAAGTAAAAGATGCAAAGTTGACTTGACTGCCATATGTTGTCAGCATGTGTGTGAATGGCTCTGACTGAAATCGCAGTCGACATTTCAAGTTTAACAGCTCAAGCCCAATTTCCTCAGTGTTCTCATTAGGCATATTGTGCACACCTGACTTAATGTGTGCCATAGTGATAGCTTGCACCTGTTCATTGTTTGACATTTTTGTCTGACAGACTGTGACTGTGTGCTGTTTTCTTATTTGTATGAACAATGTTTGCAGCACTGGAGATGGCGTGGCTGTATAGCATTGCAATAAGCATATGAACAAAGTCAAGTAGAGTTTAATTACAACACACATTAACCAAGTTACATTACAATTACATTATAATCACACTCAAACATCGCCTTGATAGCGGCCGATATTGCATACTGGCCCGCCATGCCAAGGATGAAATCAATGCGGCCCAGCCTAGCAGAAAGGTTGGACAACCCTGCATTAAGTGAAGAGTTGATTGAGCAGAATCAGCTCTGATATATTAGTCCAATATTGGCAGTTAATTTTTTAACTACTCAGTATTTGTTAAATGTGTTTAAAGTACATGTATAACTTTGTGCCATTGTTGCATATTGTTACTGGTATTTATTTATTTTTATTTCAGTGATACAAATGAATGTAAATTTTGTGTTTGCAGCCAGTACTATGTATTCTGTTACAAGTGTATGCTCTAGCCTCGTATATATAATCTCATAGTGTAACTGTAAGCTTGTCTTTGGCTGACGGCTACTGGAAACTGAGGTCAGTGCCATTCAGTCAGCCCGTGTTGCTTTGGAAGGACTTACAGTTTAATTTAAGTATATGATGCCTTTAATGTGTGTTAACTTATGCGTGTGATTTAAGTTTTGTTTATGTTGCTATTACTGCTAAAATGGTACTTATTTTTCCTGCCGTACATTAGAAGTAATGATTTTAGATTGATGCGGAGGTTGCAAAGCTTAAAGAGCTGAAAGCACAGCTGAATGAAAATGATACATGTGCTCAAGATGGAAGCAAAAAGTTCGTTTTGAAATGTCCAAAGGTATGTTGACATTTGTACAAAAACTGTATAATTTAGGACAAATGATACTTTCTGTAAGGCCTGCTTTGTTAGTTCAGTCGGTAAGTTACACAGTGCCTGCTGGCTCAGCTGGCTGGCTGCCTGACTAGACCACTGTTTGTCTACGTAACTAGAATCCTGATTGCCTGATTTGTACAGTTTAAGTTTTGTGTAAAAAGTGTGGTCACATTTTCTAAACTTTGTCTCAGAATATGGTCATATTTATAGTTTTGGACATGAGCAATAATTTTTATATTGTATGTTTGTGTGTACACTGCATTTGGTATAGTTTACATTAGTATCTGTTTATCTATGTTTTATTGTTTATTGTGTATTTTGATTTTTGACATATGTTTTGCATCTGTTTAGCATAGGTTTTTTGTCTTGATATGAAGTGATGTATCATTGGATTTCAGGGAACTCAGGATTATGAACCAAAGCAAATGACTGTCAGGGAAAAAGCTTTTAGCACCGTCATCAACTGTTTCAAGCGTCATGGCGCTGAGACATTTGATACTCCAGTTTTTGAGTTAAAGGTGATATTCAACGAGTTGTATTTGAATATGCTTTGAAAGATTATAATTGTCATAGAATAGAGTGATTTTGTAGGTCATAAAATAAAGCATCAGTTGTGAATGCAGTTGTGTGCTTCTTTTGAAAAAATTACTCCTATACAAAAACAGATTTGTCCATTAAACAGTATTCATTTTTTTGTTCGGATTGTTTGATAGATTACTTGCTATTTTATTATGTTGCTTGTTATTTATTGTAATGTGTGCCTGCTTAGGAAACACTGACTGGCAAATATGGTGAAGATAGCAAGCTGATCTATGACTTGGCTGACCAAGGCGGAGAATTGCTGTCACTGAGATATGATCTTACTGTATCCATATTTGAGCAGCATAGATTAGGTATAATGACACAGCATATGGCTGTAGAAGAAACTGTGCAGCATGCTGTTGAGTTGCTAGTTTTTTGCTGGCACAGACTGACTACATGTAAAATGTAAGTGCTTCCAATGCAAAAGATATTGTTGCATTTGCTAGATAACCAAGTTGCTGCTGTTTGAAAATCATTTCTCACTTATTTCACTTTGTCTTTGGAATCATTTGCTGACTTGTTGCATCATCCTCGTACCATTTTGTCTTTGATGCACATGTCAGTCACCATTTTCATACTTGCCAATTTTGCCATTCTTATTGTTCTTGAATTCTTCACTGTTTTAGCTATCAACTTAAAATGAACTTTTCCCGCTCCCATCTTAGTGATTGTGGAACTGTTTTATGAATTTAAAAAAATATTCATTCACCTTAGAAGTTTTTTTGTTAACTTTGGGCTGCATGTGGTACATTTATCTCTATCATTTTTCCATCTATCCATATTGATATCTATTTGTCTGTCTGGTCTTTTTTCTTATCCTCATTACTGTTATTATTATTACTCAATATAGAACACAGTTTATTCAGTTTTTAACTATTTACTGTTTTGGTATGTAACAGATGTAAACTTTACATGTTTCTTGCTATATATTTTTCTTAACATCTGAAAAGGTGCCATTTGCTCGTTACTTGGCCATGAACAAAATTAATGCAATGAAACGATATCACATTGCTAAAGTGTATCGTCGCGACAATCCTGCAATGACTCGTGGTCGATTCCGAGAATTTTATCAATGTGTAAGTTCTCTTCTGTGTTGTTTGTGAATTTATTGGCAACACTGACCTATACTGAAACTGAGCTGGTCTATCTGTCATCATATTTGTCATGGCGAGACAGCATATCTGACACTAGTGGTTAACTTGTTTGCATTGATATAGGATTTGGCATTTCTGCAAGGCTGAACTGGTGGAATTACCTCAGAAATTTTTAGGAAAGAGAATTTTATAGATCTATACAGCATGGAATGCAGTATTGTATAGTTTTTATCTGTTGTCCATACTCTCAGGACTGAGCTACACATTGTGAGTTATGACACAGTCATTCTGCATTCTGTCTGTACATGTGCTAATTAATTGGCTGGTGCATATAATTGGCAGGACTTTGACATTGCTGGTCAATATGATCCTATGTTGCCTGATGCGGAATGTCTGAAAATTGCCGTGGAAATCCTCTCTGAATTGAACATTGGCAATTTCAGCATTAAGGTTAGCGCGGTTGAGCTGTGGTTCTGGTTAGGCATTTTTGTTGCTCAGTAATAAGTGATGAATTTGAATGGAAATTTTATAATTTTGAGCAGTTTTATTACTTTAACTTTACTTTAACTCAGTCATCTTACTTTTCTTATAAGTTGAATTTGTAACTGTTACTTTCACATTTATGCATGGTACTAGTAAGTACTGAGTTAACATTTTTTGGCTAAGTTTATGTATTTGATTAAAAACCTATCTGCAGCTTAGGTTCTATTTATTAGATACTAGGCTTGAAATGTCACCACTTACAGTCTTCCACAGTATCGTGCAATTTTTTTGGCATAACCAAATATACCATCTCCTAATCTGGCGGTTACACGTTTTTCCAAAACATACTGTCAAGTAATATTTGTAGTTTGCTGTTACGTTGCTGTGTATAATTAGCGTAAGTCATGCTTAAGCAGTACTTTAATCTCTTAGTTGCAAATTGTTTATGTGAAACTGCATTGTGTGTGACAGGTAAATCATAGGCAGCTGCTGGATGGCATGTTTGCAGTTTGCGGAGTTCCTAATGACAACTTTCGTGCTATATGCTCTGCAGTTGACAAGCTTGACAAGGTAACAGATCATGTCTGTGTTGTATTTCTTTGTCTGTCTGCACAAAAACTACCAACAGAAACTGATGTAACTTGATACAAATATGTCTTGTGGTGAACTCTAGTACGACGTATCTATAACTTCTTGATGAAAGCAATTGAAACACTGCAATTCCTTTGAAGTTTGCTACGTTGTCAAGTTGCAGGTTGCACTACAGTAGATACTTGCTGAGTCTTGTTCAAATGGTAGTTTATCTCTTTTGACTTGCTTGTAGAAACATTGTCGTGGTCTGTGTTGGTGCAGGTACCATGGGACGAAGTCAGAGGTGAAATGATAAATGAAAAAGGTCTTTCTGTAGAATCTGCAGATCTCATTGGCCAATATGTTTGCCTGCATGGTACGCTATTCTGTCTGTACTGTGATTTGGCAGCAAATCTTGCATTATATTGGAAACTATATTTGACGTATATTTATGTGCTAAATGTTTTAAACAAATCCTTTTCTATGTTTATCCAAGTCTTTTCCTTTATTTTAATCATTAATTTTGTTATCATTATTGTCATCATTACTGTCATCGTCATTTTTGTGCTATAGTTCTAGTGATAATAAAAACGATTCACATGTAATGAATCAGAGATAAAATTGAAGTACAGTTTTATGTTAATTGGTTGGTGTAACAGCCTGCTTGGAATTGCGATAACATTTAGTGTGTACTGCTGCAATACAGGTCATCAGGAATTAATTGACATGCTTGCTAAAGATGAGAGATTGTCACAGAGTAAAGCTGCAATGAGTGGACTTGAAGATATTAAACTCTTGTTCAAATACTGCAACTTGTTGGGAATTTTAGATAAGGTACAACTTTAGAGTGGTTGATGTTATCGTTTAACAGTGTATTATTTTTACCAAGAATTTGGTAACATTTAAGTTAGAAGCATTAATGTTACACTTTGAATCTGTGGGCGACCACTCCTCACGTCCGTCATAAATATATTACTGATGATCTGCATGAGGCGAGAGACACGTCGCAGAATTGACCCTTTTGTAGGTATTGGCCTTGTGTAGTGCTATGTGTGCTGGTATTTGGATTGGATTAATTACTTGTTGATGAATATAAATGTAGATGAAATTGCAGACGGATAATTTTTGGTTGTATTTTTGTAACACAGTACAAGGAATGTAGGCAGCATCTGATTATAGGTAAATATGGTGCAGTGATGAATTCCGAACTTTGTACACAGATAGTCATTAACATCGCCATGGCCTTTTCTTGCAAAATATAGTAAAGTTTTATGTTGCTTCATTGGTGCAAAAGTGTGGCACAAATTTAACATTTGATGCTGTGTTGCACTGACTGAAACAATTGAGCTTTTATCTGCTTGTCCAGAGTTGATGTAGTTGTTGCATCTTATTTACAGCACTTTTTTGTTTTCATAGGTTGTCTTTGATTTGAGTTTGGCTCGAGGTCTTGACTACTACACTGGTGCTATTTATGAAGCCGTTTTACAGGGTACATGCCTTCTCTTTTTGTATTACTCACAAATCTACATAGCTTGCTTTATGTCAGGTTCAGAAATTTCTAACAGAAGGCATTTGATGATGACTTTTTATGTTATAAAATTGTTATATTATAAAATTTACTGAAACATTGTGAGCTGCATAACATAAACACTTGCACTGTATGATTGGTGACTAGCTTGTATTAGTATTGTTATTATTATCTGTTTATGGAATGCATTGTCTGCCTGATAACTCTTGAACAAAGCAACCGACTTTCATCAAATTTTATCTAATACATATTGTGGTGAGGAAAGAACCCTGTTGAATGTAGGTTACCCTGACATTCGTCGTCAAGGTCATTGAAGAGTGCAGAGCAGTGTTAATACGTTGCTTGTGCATGGCGATTCCTTCGTCACACAGAATGGGTGGAGTATCGTGTTGCTGATACACTCTACACAGCCATTATGTATACTTATGCTGATGTTCAGAATTGCTATTTGTTTATGTTTAATGTAGGTGGCGAAGTAAGTGATGACAGCAGCGGCTCACTTGGGAGTGTTGCTGCTGGCGGCCGATATGATGACTTAGTTGGCATGTTTGATGCCAAAGGTCGCAGAGTGCCATGCGTTGGCATCAGCATAGGTCTTGAACGGATTTTCTCGATCCTGGAAACCAGTGCTGCTGCCGCTGGTACAAAGATACGTACAACAGAGACACAGGTGTATGTTGTCTCAGCACAGAAGAAGCTCGTTGATGAAAGGCTTCGACTCTGCAGGGAGCTATGGGATGCGAACATAAAGGTACTGTACACATGCAGCTTGCACAGTCTGTTGTTTTTCTTGTGCTCCATGAGAAGAAGTAATTTTCCAATAGAGTTTAAATGTTTAAAGCATGCAGTATACCTGCATAAATGGAACGAGGAGTGTTTTAATGGGACGTCATCATGTATCGGACCAAGTGCTATAGAATATTACTGGATTAATAAAAACCTGCATGCCATCGATTATAGCATAATTTCTGTGACTTTTACAATAAAATGGCAGGGTATATATTATGGTTGGTCTTCATATGGAATCACGTACATGTAGCAACTGCTTAGTAAATGTGAGATTTTTTCATCATGTGTCTGTATGCTCATAGTTTCTGGTTACTGTTACTGGTATAGATCTGCTTTATTTGTTAAGTAATAATGATTTTGACTATTATTGAAACTGCCTTTAATGCTATGCAGCTATTTTATATTGTATGGTAATGACAGTAATGTCAGAGCTATACAGAGTGGCGCAAAATAAACCAGACTGTTTCATCCGGTTGTCCCCAGCTCTGTTTTTCTACAACAAACATATAAGTATGATAATGTACATGTAGCACCAAGAACATTAGTTAAAGTAGTGCTCAGTGTGTCCTCCAGTGGCTGCAACAAGGAGTGACAATCGTTTGCGAAACTGTCCTTTTGAATGATCGTTTGGGTCTTGACCAGTCTGCTCCCAGCAGGTGTGCAGGACTTCTTTCAGCTGCTCAACATCTCAAATTTGATGATGGTAAACAAGCTGAACTGATCGACGTGATATTCCCTGTGATGCAAAATATTCTCGTAGGGTTTTCTTGAGCCTGGTTGACCTTCTTGACTGCAAATGAGTTCCTCAACAATGACATACGAACAGATCGAGGTTGACAGCTATCTCGCTTTCTGTCATGTTGCCAGTTCAATTCTTTTAATTAAATCTTTCAAAGTAGTGCATTTCCATTGTCTCAAAGAAAATTTTTTCATCATTCTAAGTGCTTCCCATTTTTTTCATCCCGCAAAGCACAAATTAATGTTGTATCATCACTCTTGTTAATGGACCAGTTGTCATATTTACATCTGCTACGTCAGTGATGACGTCACATAGAATATTGATTACCACAGAATACTTAAGTACACGTCTTATCTGTCCTCATGTTTGTTTATATGCTACAAACATTAAAGGCTTTATTTAATTTAAATTTTCATTACTCAGTTGAAAGGTTAAATATTCGAGTTTTTTGCACCACCCTGTAGTTGTTTGCTCGCTGGTGTATGCTGCTCAGACGGAGCAGTCATACCGTGTGAATCCTAAGTTTCTCAACCAGATCCAGTACTGTGAAGACAATGGGATTCCTCTCACTGTCGTCATTGGTGAAGATGAACTTTCAAAGAACATCGTCAAGATTAGAAATGTTGCTACAAAAGCTGAGGTATGGCAACGTCTAATATAGTTTTTGTATGACTATTTTAAGATGGATCATGTAATGTTAAGGCAATGTTGGCCTGTCTATCTGTTTATCTTTCATCACTTAGTTTTCTGGAGAATAACAAGTTCCTTTGTGCTAAAAGTAACCAAACTTCTTACACCTATAGTCCAAGTGTAGACCATACTTGTGATTGCTTTTGGAGTCAGAAAGTCATAGGTCACGGTCACAGTCAGATGAGTGTACAATGCTCAGCTGAAGTAGAAAATGTTAATGAACTGTGAAAGAACAATAGCAATAATGTAGCAATAGCAGCAAATTTGTGCACAGATTTGTAATATAAGGGCATGCTTCGTTGTTTGTCGAGAATTATTTTTGATAAATTCCCAAATTATGTGAAATTCCAGATTAAATGCCGACTGCACCATCCAAAGTTTAAATCTGGGATCAACAGAACTCGATCAACTGCTGGAACGCGTTCAGTTTTGAGTTCAACAAATTTGGGTTGCACCACGAATTTATGAACGAGTTCAACTGAGTTTAACGCATGACCTATGTCGGTCACCTAATTTCACGAACTCCTGTTGGCTGAACGAACATGTCTGTCGATTAGACATATGTCATATGAATGGTATGATCATCATCGCCGGCCACTTTGCTGTTTGCTGCCGACATTAATCTCTACTAACGCACTTTTAGCTTCGTTAAAACATAAAATTCACATATGTAGCAGGTGCGTGTTAAGTTGGCAGCGCCATCGTAGCAATTGCAGCAATTTTTACTTAACACAATTATGGTATGCATGCGAACGCATCACTGCAAAACCTTGCTGCAGGGAACATGGCACTGTGCAAGATGGCGAACAGTTGTCTGATGAAAAAAGTTTTAGTGAGGTTCTGCATTTGTAGATTACTTGCGAATGAAAAACAACAAAATATTACACAGTGTGTGAGCATTAAAACTTTATGCACTGAATGTAGGTGAATCTAAAATGAGATTTTATTGATGCACATACTGTTTGCAGT
>Ga0126335_1001281_pt1 | contig 13844 bp, 13 predicted proteins | sample OlaspJWI45metaG_FD_108409 | JGI IMG/M metagenome (GOLD analysis project Ga0126335, IMG submission 108409) | Marine gutless worms symbiont microbial communities from Oahu, Hawaii - Olavius sp. 1 OAHU.JWI-45 metaG | ecosystem: Host-associated > Annelida > Digestive system > Unclassified | place... | reverse complement strand
GTTCTCTCTTGCATTGTATTACGGTGCGTTATTGCTACGGTGTATTAAACGGCAGTATATGACATTAATTTCGGTTCGGCTGTAGAATGCAGTGTGTTGTGGATTGACGCAAACCAGCAATAAGTCAGAATTCTTAGCAAAAGACTAAACTGAACTCGCGACTGAGTGCAAATATTCCAGTTCGGCTGAGTCCTTTCGCTAAGATTTTTCGCTTAGACTTTTCACTTAGCGAAACTTGACCTCATCCATTGTCTGTTGAATATAGTGAGCTGGATATATGTTACGGCCAGAAAGAGATACCGTGAGACTTTGGAGAGTCGCTGTAGTGTTGGCCTGTATATGCGTCGTATCATATCACAGCATTGGATGTTAGTAGATACAATGCTAGTGGCGCTTTCGGTTGACTGTGGCGGCTGTGGTTGCTTGGCAGACCACGTGGATACCTAATTTTCGTTGAGGTGGCCTTGAAACGGTGCGTTTGGACGGGATGGTCGACCTAGTTGCGTGTGTGTCAGACAGTCGGGCATGACGTAAGCGAGCTGTGTTGTCCGGTATGTAAAGAATTCTCGGCTACATACATGGGCGGCGGCGGCAGAGCTGGCCGTCCTGTGCTGGATGCGCTGGCTGGGCGTGTATATGTGTGCATGTATGTACGGTACGGTTGTATGTTGCTGTAGGGAGGAGATGCTAGTGTCCAGTCAACAGCGTGCCTGTATAATTACACTTCCGTGTTTCATGCAGATGTTCATGCGTAAACTGACAGTTTGTTGCAAGTGTTGACTGAGAGGCCTACTCGACACATTGTAGGCTGGTAACTGATTAGACAAGTTTTTACTTCATCACAGGCTGATCAGTTGCAACCATACTCGCAATAACGTGGAAAAAACAAAAAGCTACTTATTATTTTACACAAACTGGCACAAGTTAAAACTTAAAACATACAGAAACGCAAACAAAACAATCGTCGAGATACTGTGTGGTGTAAATCATATCTCGATATCTGGAACCGTGTGGGCGTGGATCACTAGTGTGACAGACGGACAGACAGACGTAATTGCGATAGCAATAGCGGCGTCTAAGCACGTTAGCCGCGCGCCAACTATAGCTGAATCCGAACGGGCCCTGGTGGTTTACCTGATGTCCTGTGTAAATGTGTGACTGTGCTTATGACATCGCACCATTGTGGAATTTGTGGTTCATAGTTGGCGAATAAAGTTCTATATATAGTATACAACACAGAACGGTTACTTCTATAGACACTTATCACAGCTCTGATAATGTGTGTACGTAAGAACAAAAGCTAAAGTTTGTCCTACGACATATGTCGATTTTTTTCGTTTTGAACATTCCTGTATATTTTGCATCCATTAGTGTACGCTTGTGGGGCCGTGGTTATATTAGTATTAACTGGCCTACATGTGGCCTGTTCGTCTCGTAGTCGTAATGTTGCGTGTACCCGGACGGCCTAAGCTATGTGAACCGATTACATTTATGGCTTTGCTGCCGGCCGCCAGTCGCCCATGCACTGCCGTCGTTGACAGTCCGATGACGGGACGGGACGGCGCTGGCGGCGGGTCGGCCCCGTGCCGTGTAGAAGGTCGGTGGCCCTGTTAACGACCTGGTGTCTGAATGCCGCGGCGACGGCGTCTGTGCTTGCTTGGGTGTGGTCGCTTGCTTATCTCTCTGCCAATGTCTTTCGCTTAGTGTTTGCTTCCTTCTAATCCGCGCCTGTCTGTGTCGCTGTGAAAAACTTGACATAGTTATAGAGAAACTGTCATGTTGACTAACTCAGGTTCTAGATTTGCTGGATTGAATGTTATGCAGCTGACACTCTGCACAGACATTTTAGTGATGTACAAAACTGTTGTTTGTCGATTAATACGTATTGCAAGTCACAGAAGGTAAATAACTGAGAATGCAAAACTGAAACTGAAACCGAAACTGAAATAGGACTGCTTCGTCAGTATCTTTGTCCGCAATCTTCTGCTCATCAGCGATTGTTCTTAAGTACTACCGTACAATTGGTTCATTGCAGTAGTATAATGTATGGGCCAGGTCCATCTTGTTAAGCTCTCTTGAGTAGACCTTAACTGTCTGTATCACTCTTTCAGACTCTCCATTGGATTTTGGATGTTGTAGAGGTAGACTTGTAGTTGATATAAAAGTTCCAGGCCAGTTGGATGCAAAGTGATGCATTGCAGCACTTGCAGTTGGCATATGTTTGCTATGACTTCTGATGGTATATCATAGTGAGCAAATTGAGAATTTGTATGTCACAAGTAGCAGTTTTATGATCTGACAGCTAACACATCTCTGGAGTCTGGATACTTATAATAATAGTTGACAGCGATCAAATAGTTCCATAACTGTAACCAAAAGATGTCTGTCCCACTGATTCCATGGCGTATTCGGAATAGGATGATGAAGCAGTGGCCCTTTCTGTTGCTTTTGCAAGAATGAATTACACGTTAAACATCTGCCAATAAACTGTTAAACATCTCCGGACAGTGCTGGGCGGTGAATACAAGAAATTGCTAGTTTTTTTTACATTTCTGAATGGCAGATTCATACAACTTTTCTAGCACGTGCTGTGAGTTACAGGGACAGCAGTTCAGTTGAGGAAAACCACTTGTTTGTGTAACTCGTTGCGGTTAACCGCTTATTACAGCCACAGTGTGCTGTGCAGTTAAGTAAGGCAACTAGGCGTAAGAGTAGCTGAGAAAGATGCAAGTATTGTCAGAAATCTACGTGGCATGACCGCTTAGCTGCAATGCCTGCATCTGCCGACGATTTCTGGTCGTAACGTAATCTCGTGTACTTGATATTGCGTGCAGTCGTAAACACGATGGCAGTACGGTGAATTAGAAGGAAATCCCGTGGAACGGAATCAGTCATGACTCGACTAATTCCCCCTTGGCTTTTTCGCTAATGCAGTTACTGCTCTTAATGATTTGAGAAAAGTTTCATGTCTTCACCGCGGGCCTGGATGTTCTGTTCTTTTCTGTCACAAGTAGCTGCTGTAGATGTTGTGTATTTTTGGCACTTTGGATCAAAAAAGTTAACTGTAAACATGTGTTGTTGTTGTGATGTCATTTTACATTATGTTCCAATAAAAATGTCCACATTTTTCGTTTTTCTGTAGTTTCTACAAACTTTGACCGATTTTTGTAAAATTTGGTACACAGTATACTGAGACAGTCTGCAACACAGCAGTTATTGATTGCCCACCGCGCCTACATAATGTTGCCACACTACTGTGAGAAATTTACATTTTGTAATGATAACTCTGTCAACCAGATTTACACATTACCATTGTACAAACCAAATATATTCAGTTTTTCACACAGTCGTTGTCCTGCTGAGTCACGACTGAGCTGTCCTGTACGTATTACAACAGACATTCACAATACATAGATGTAAAAAACGTTCAAATAAAAATAAAAAACGTAAAAAACGTTTTTACATCTATGTCACAATGGCCTCCTCTTTCAACCACAGTGGCCTGAAGTATCGGATTTCGTCTTCAAGTTTTTATATCGTTTTAGCAGCGTTTTGATGGATCAGAACAGCCAAAATGTCCTAAAAGCAGGAGTTAATTTTACCCAAGGTAGTGTAGGTAAAGATGTGGACGTTTTTTGGTACACGGTGTAGTTCTCACACTTTGCTTCATCAGTGGGGTTCACCATCTTTCCATTTCTTTCTCGTTCTTGGTACATTTTTGACGACCAGTTTCTTTTTATCAGTAGATGATTGTATTGAACGAACATCTAATTGTCAGTGCTCTGTGCATGTCCACTTCGTGACCACTGTCGCTGAGAAATTGCATCCATGTCGCTCGCTGGCTGGGCTGCCAGATTAGACTACAGCCGATCCTATATCCGATCCAATCCCAGTGGCGCTATTTGTTGGCCAGACGTTGAACTCAATTGGTCCGCCGGATCGTATACATTATGGTCTCGAGAGCTATTGTGACTAATCTGGGGATGGACTGAACACTAATATTGACTGGTGAGGTCGGTGGCTATTGTCTTGAGATGTGAGTTGGGCAGATAATTGCGTGGGGGACGACGACAAATCGACCGGACGTGTGTCCGCATGCTTCTGCATTCAGTTACAGCCACTCTGTCTCTCACAAGTTTTCTGCATTGCACTACAGCAGCTGTCCCTATTTCCATGTCAGTCACGAAACCGAAATGGTATTAGGTGATAGAGGCGAAGGCAGACTGCGGCGTGGGTTGGGCACTGATCTGGGGAGGAATGCTGTAGAAGTTTTTTGGGGAAATTGGGCACAGTGGCGTAACGATGGGGTGGCTGCTGCGTCTAGTGACGGGGGGCCCCACTGGTGGTAGGCCCCCCCCCCCGACAGTTCTATAGTTCTTAGTCACTAATTTTAGTGTTTGTTTGGTGTTATTGAGTAATTGTTATATAATAATATATTGCATTGTATGGTTTCAAGTTCAACCGTTGATGGTTGTATTTCAGTAAACATCTTTATCTTATCTTTACTTTAAATCTTTCCCCAGCTGAAGTGAATGGCCCTTGTTACTTTACTTTAAATGAGAGACGATAGAATATTTGACGCCGCGTTTATTTACTTATTTATTGAGAACGCTGAGACCATCAGCCAGCCTATTTATGCTATTTTAAATGACATTATTTTGAATCAGACGGGAGGGGCCCTGACCTAAGAAAGTGACGGGGGGCCCTGGTTGGTTGCGTTACGCCTCTGATTGGGCACTTGGCACTGGACACACACGCGCAGGCGGACCGTGCGCAGACGCAGTACAGGCAGGCTTTGGTGCTGACGGGCCGGCACGCATACTACACATGGATACGGGAAGCAGGGGCCTTGGGCCGGCGAAAAGCTGGACGGAGCTGCCTACGTAATGCCCGACTTGGCGGGCAGAATGGCTGGTATTCTTGTAAGTCGTCGCGTGCAGATGCCGCTGTTAGGGGAATTTCGCCAACGAATTCAAACCGTGCTTGTCATTTTCTGCTGTTTTGACACCTTGCCTCTACAAGCGTATACACTGAGCCATAAAATGGTGCCAATTTTATTTTTGCTCTAATTTTGTCAAATATTAACCTTTCTTGAAAATTATTTTACTGTTGGAACGCAAATGAAATTTCCAACAAAATTCAACCAGACCTTAAACATGTCGCTGCATGTAAAAAACTGATGCATTTTCTTAACATTTTATGCCATGATAGGGGCAGATTAGGACTTGTAACTTCTCGAGGTGGTGCAGCGACATGTGGTGGAAATTAGTACATGTGTTCTGTAGGAAATCTCGTTCGTTTTCCAGCAGTAAAAGAATTTTCTACTTCAGTTAACATTTGACAGAGTTAGAGCCAAAATAAAAGTGGCACCATTTTTATGATTCACAGTGTAGTGACGTCGGCCATTCACTGGGCCAAGTCCCGTGCACTTCTTCCTCTTATAGAAGAGTTGTTGACAGTAAGCCGACGATTGTCAGTATCGGGGGCTGGGAAAGTTTTCTGAGAAGCACAGTTCCTGCAGTGTGTATACCGTACAGTGTAATTGAGAATCTTTTACAATTTTACGTGGACGGTGGACTTGACGTTGCTTCTGGTATTTCACTGAGGGTAGCATGGAGGCATTTGAAACGCATTGTTATCACAAATCAGTGAAAATTCGGCACACACGCAAAATGTCACGTATGAAACTACTGCGGCGCGTCCGCCAGGATAGAGCATTATTTGACGGAGTCATGTCCCGACATTGTAATGGTGTAGTGTACTGCCATTTCACGTTGACGTTGTTTCGGTTTTATGGTGATGTCTTTGTAATACTAGACGTGCGTCAGCCGACAAGTCAGTGTCGGACGTCAACAAACATACAAACACGACGTCGTTGATTCCTTGTTAGTCGTCTCAGCACAGTGTTGACTTGACACCGATCGTCGACCATTCCACTGGCTAACGGAACCGGAGTCCTGACCCTTCACCTTTGACCCGTCAGTGACCCCACACTCCGCGGGAGTGGTCGCCGCACTATCTGTGGCCTTCTCGACCTCCATATTAGAGGTGCTCGCTGTCAACTAGCGGTTACACGGAGAAGCCGACTGGTTAACTGACTTCATCGTGGGAACGCTACATTGTTGTTGTAATACTAAAGATGGAAATTGAACCCAACACTGAGGGCTCGTGTGATGCTGCGTTTGGTCATAGACACCCTGACACTTGCATTTGCATTGTGCGGGTAACTAGAATACCAGTTATCAGTCAGTGCCTCGTGTGGTAACAACTAGATGCAGGTACCTGGAAGCATTGCGTCCGCTTGGTCCGAGCTAATAGCTTTAGACGTCAGGGGGCGTGGCAGACAGACAGAAGAACAGACATCACAAACGGGTTACAGGCGCTGACGCAAAAAAATTAATTCCGCCAAGCAGCAGTGTTAAACACATCTAGGAAAGTTCATGTTTGGTTCAATTGCCATCTCTTTACATACGCTGTGATTGTGAAGGGCTAGGTCGTACGTTATGCCAAAGTCGAACATGTTTTGCTTTTTCAGTATACTTGTGTGGTGCTGCCTTCGTCTTTCTTCACGTTGCCTAGTCTTCTGTCATTCGCTTGATTTCACGGCAGTTATTCAAAATCGTCATCCTTTGTTGTACATCGTCTGTCCCGGCTTATCTGTGCAGTATAGAACCCGTCAGCACATGTCCAGCGTATGCCAGTTTTTGTTTTGCAGTATTTTCCATTTCCAGGAACTAAATTAAACTAATAAAGAATGATAAAGAACTATTAACTGCAGTCACACTCGGTTGCGTTCGCCAGGCGGCGCGCCGCCGTGGCGGTACCGGCGCGTTAACAGACAGACGCTGAGCGCTCGCCCTACGGCGGCGGCTGCCTGCGATGCAGTCTGTTGGACCATTCCATCCATCCATCTGGTCTCGTTTAACGTCATGGCCGGTCGGCTGCTGTACGTATAGCGTGGTCGTGTCGGTCCGGTTATCTCCACCGGGCGAGCGCGAGCGCTACAAGCGAGGGCTCTGCACCGTCTACGCCGCTACGGCCAGCGACTGGAGGTCGCCATTAGGCTGTAAATTACGGGTCGACGCGCGTGCTGCGGCGGCGGTCGGTAGGGCATCTGGTGCCGCTATCGCTGTGTGCACGCTGTTGCTGCTCTGCCGTGAAGCTGTCTGCAGCAGCAGCGGAAGCGTGACTGCTCGTCGTCACCGGACGCTTGCTGACTGTTTTGCTACCGTGTCTGAATGCACCGACGATCGCTGTTCGTCCTGACGCTCGTCGGTTTCACTTTGTGACCGATGAAACGATCGGAAAACGTCGTCGTCAGTCCCGTCTGGTACCTAGTTGTCGCTCGGTTCTCACTCGACTTGTGACCTATCCGGTGCCACGGAATTCCCCAGTCGCGCCGAATGTCAACATCGTGTGCCACAACCGAAACCAGGTCGTAACATGTGTCGCCGCGGAATTTCCCGTCGGCTATTTATGGCACAGCTACCTGTGCCACCTACGATATATTAACAGAGCGACGCGACCGACTTACTTGCTGCATACAAACTTCGTTGATATTGCTGTTACCGGACTCGCCTCGCCTCGTCTGTAGTTTGCTGATATTGGACTCCGAAAGATTGTCTTAAACCGCTGAAGGAGTTTCTTGCGTTTGGAATACCTGTTGATTGGCGGTCGGTGGCGATGGATGGGTGACGAGAATGAAGCGACGTCGACGTCAGCCGCCGGCTGAGATGCTGCTGCGGTTACCGTGATAAATAATGATGTGTTCAGCTGTCTACGTCGATCGCATGAACGACTTCCTCGAAGGTAATCTCTCTTCCTGGTGTGCCTCCGCGTTCGATATGCAACTCGTGTTGGTCCGACTGACTTTTTTTGCTTCCGCCCGCCTATATAGGCGAAGGAAGCAATATGCAATCCGGTTGCGATGTCTCTCTGTCTGTCCTTCGGTCTTTCTGTCTGTGGTAATAGACCAAGAGGAGCCCATTGTAACTTGGGTCTTAACCGGTGGAGAACAACGGAGGTATTTTTCTTGAAGCACAAGGGGAGGGCTTCCAAGAGATTTATGAACTGCATTCTGGCCCATTGGCTAAGCACCCCCAAATCCCACCCCCACTTTACCCCAAAAGCCAAAATCTGGGAAAATTCAAGAAATCACCCCACAGCCATACCTACCCCTAAGGGAGGGACTGCAGCAGATGTTTTATTGAAAGCATGTGGTGGGGGCTTCCAAAAAAGTCCAGTTTCCCCGAACAGAACCCCCCCGCCATGGAAAACCCCGTCTTCGGGTAACGTAACGCAGCAATGGTTTGTGTTTACAGGCGGAAGCATACAAATCGACGGCTTGACGTCGATGTTGATCTAGTTTCTGTCATAGTAACTAACTAAGTGGTATCGACGATTGTCTTTTTGCATCGTAGTTCGTCCAGTAAAATGGTAAAATGAAACTTATGGATGATTAAACTAGTAAGTCTGTAAGTGCGATCTACATGTACTTGCCGTCCACTAGAGCCAGAATTCCCTCAGTGAAAACTTTTAACTTACTGACAGACAAGTCCTTAGTCCTGCAACCATGATTTATTCGTTAACGTGCATGATTATTCATTAACTGTAACAAAATAACTCGCAGTGTGCACTTCTCAAACGAGGGCGCATTACATAGGCAAGTGTAAATTGAGCGCGCATTAATTAGATACAGGAAACGTGGTGACGTGGAGTTTAAAAAGTTTTATTGCGTCTTTCTGATGTTTTTTAAGCGAAATGATATGAAATGTTCGACTGTGCGAGTTTCTAGTCTGGCGTTAGCCACGGGATTTGCGGTACGCGACTGAACGTAGCATTAAAGCGTCGTTTGTAGTTACGCTGACTGTTGGTGAAGTAGAAAGTGTCTTTAGCAAGTGAGGCACACTGTTTTCTTCCCAGCTTCAGTAGCAGCATATCCTCGTTGTAGCTTTGCCAGTTCCTGTAATAACAAGTGGTCAAAGTAATTTGACAAAAGCTGCACCTAATGACATCGCGCACACGGCACGCGGCGTACACATTCGATGCAGCCTGATAATAATAATAATAATAATAATGAGTAAATTTGTATAGTGTGAAATAAAAATCCTCAGATGCGTTCGTGGCACTTAAACAGATACTGTTTCAGTTTCTGCGCAAATGTCCCTTTTGACTGCGTTGAGTCGCAGATCAGCCGGCAAACTACACACTAATACTTGTCGAATGGGCTGATGGAATGGACAGTAGGCTTTCAGCTAGTGTAAGTCGCAATTGTGGCGTGTGAGACCCTGGTCAACAAGCTGAGTTAGTGTTTGTCGACGGGCTGGGTCATTGCTCGTTGTGTTTTGTTTACGGGAGTCTGTAACATACGGCGACCCGACCTCAGCCAGCCAGGGTACTTGCATTGAGCCCGCCCGACCGACCTGGTTAGCATCTTTCCCGTGGTGTGGCCCGCCGTGTCCTGTACACCAAAGTAAACTACTCTGGCGTAGTACGCGGCGGCCGCACAGACACAAACCCGACGCTCTGATGCGGTTACTGCTGCTGCTGTGGTGTGCGTGCTCGAGCGAGACAGCTGGCGGCGGCTGGAGAATTACTCTCTGATTGCTTCCAGATGGCGACGAGTGGCTTGCTGTTGCCGTACGTCGTGCCTTGGCAACTTTTTACGGCAGTGACCTTGGCGTCTGATCTCTGGGTCTAGGTTCTGCAGGCCTGTCGGCGTTGTATGACTACCAGGAAGTAGGGAGTGGGCGCGGACCTTGATGACGTCACTTAGACTGAGACGGCAGAGTCGAGGACGTTTTTACAGACGAGTCTGATTAGAAACGATTCTCTCTATCGTCATGTTTTGTCGCTTTTTATGTCGTTTTCCTGCTTGAACCGATGACAAAACTTGTTCCCGTTGTTGGACAGTGAAGTGTCGTAAGTGGCCAGTGCTCATGAGAGTGTATGAGTCAGAAGCCATGCTACTTTTGTTTGAGTTTGAACCCCTCGTTTGTTTTCAGGACCACTCTTGATCCTTAGAGTTCATTGACGGTCGTCAATGGTGATGCTGTTTTTACTTGTTTATTCTCTTCACCGCTTTCAAAGATTGCAGAATTTTTTTTATAGTTTTGAATTCATTTTCGTTTCATTTCCATATCTTTGTGCGTAACGTGAAACGACGCAGGACACTAATGACACTTTGATAAATTGTAAATGATCAGCTGGGAGTGCGTGTTAGTTGGCGGATGAGTCAGAGACTGTAGTGTCTGTACATGTATGTCTGGAAATCTGTCTGTCTGTCTGTCTGTCTCTCTCTCTCGGTGTGTACATGTACTGTTGCATGCATCTGGCGTTGTCCTACAATGAGTCAGCGTCTTGTCCTCAGTACTACCACCGCGCCCCACCCATCTCCTCCCTCCCAGGGCCCAGTTTATCAGTACAGCCACGGTCGCTCTTGATGGCTGCTAGACGGCAGTGGCTGCTGCTGCTGCTGATGCTGTGACCTCATCACTGACCATGTTGGTCATCTGGTCAGTGGTCACTCATTCTAATCCAGTTGTTGACTGCACCTATGATGTCTTGTGTCATCTCTTCCACGCTTTTACACGAATTCTCGCCATAATTTCTTTACGTTTTCTATAAAAGTCAGAGGTCTATGATAAAAGTTGACAGTGACAGCATCACCAGTGATTTTATTAAATAAGCTCATTGGTATATTTATTCAGCTTTTCATTCGAGCAGTCTCTTTTCTGACATAATGTTCTATTTCTTGATTTTACTGTTGTTGTGAATTTGTGATACTCTGTAGAACACTGGAGTAGTATTTGCTAATATTTAGACCAGGCTGTCGAATTGTAGATTCAGTTGACAGTATAGGTAAATGAAAAGAAAATGATACTGAATGGAAAATGATGTTCATAGTGGTTCAAAAGTCAAAACAAAAAAAACGGAATTGTTCACAAGTTGGAAGTACAAAAGTGGGATTGGGATGATAATTAAGTCTGCAGAGGAATGCATAGATGCTGCTGAAACTGGAAAAACGGAGGGAAGAAAGGGAGAAAAAAGCAAAAGCTTGTTACGTTGCCCCAGAAGACGGCATGCGGAACTGGGATTATGATTATAGTATTTGTAGGTGATGTTTTTCAGTCTGTGTTACTGAAAGCCAGCATGTGATGTGGCTGCAGGTCCGGCGACGGTGAGAATGGTGTCAAGTAACGGTCCTCCACTACCAATGCCAATGCAGGTGCCCCCAGGACACATGGTACAGCAGATCATTGATGAGAATGGAATACTGACTAACGTCATCTTGTCCTCGCAGCCGCCTGGCATCATGGCGCCGCCACTCATGGTCGGATACTACGTAAGTATTTGTCATTCGTTGAGGTGGTATATGCCGAGTGGGCCATAAAAACTGCCCCTCCCCTATATTAAGCCAATTATCATATTCTAATGTTAAATTCGAAGTAAAATTCACGGTGCATTCTGAAGCTCAAATCATTTATGAGAATTCGACATGACCGTTGAACAGATCTTAAAAAGATTTATGCGACTGGTATCGGATAAATAAAAACAACCCAACTCTACCGAAAACACAATGGATTTTAGCATTGTGTTATGTCTCCTTGACGTTAATTTTTTTTAGTCTGTTGTAAATATCATCTCTGTCTGTCAGTCTACCGTTCTGGTGAATAAACGTGTTCATTTGGCTCGGTGTTGTTTCCAGTGAAAATTTCACAGAAGATAAGTTGACTGTGCTGTGTCTTTATCTTCTGTGAAACTTTCAACTTCGTCTGCTTGCATTATTTTTGATGAAAATTGACTTCGACTTAAACTTAAGAATTTTATTCATTTTGCTCAGTTTTCTTTCGCCAATTTATTGATAAACATACCGTAGAATAATGTTCCATTAAATTTGTTTGTCAAAGTAAGGGACGAGGTACACAACGTATTTCTAAAGAGTTTTCAGTCAAGAAGTGGACTGTCAGCTCTGTTGAAGATCAGTGCAAGATTGAGAAGACGAACTCGATTGAAGGAAGTGAACGACTGCAGACTGCCAGATCAGAACAGAATCTCAAGCATGTTACTGAGCTGATATGCAGTCGGTAAGGCAACCCGGGGTCTAGCAGAAGTCCAAGAGAAATTAAAAACCTGACAGTGATGTCTCTCAGCTCTGGCTGTTGCGAGAAACTGTCGTTGGCCCAAACATGTCATCGCTCATGTATTATGAACATTGTGTGAAAATGCTACTGTGGTACTTCGATTATATTGTAATATTTCTGTGTAAAATGTAAACACATTTATCAGGTTTTGGCTTCGTCTTGTGTAGAAAGAAACTGCGATTGAAATGTTATATTGTTTGTACAGCTAAACATATACAGGGGCAGTACAAACAGCATAATATGAGGGGCGTTTTTTATGGCCCAACCTGTAGTGGAGGTCTTAACAGACTTATGGGCTTAGTTTCTTTTTCAGTGGATTGGAATTAAGTTAATGGGGTACTGTTTTAGGTTCCACTCTACAGTCTGCACATAATGGGTTATTTCAGAGAGGATTTGTTACAGACAGTTAATTGCACTCAGTGCACTGGCACAGTCTGATAAACAAAAAATAAAGAAACATGAGCTTATATGTGTCACTTGTGTGTGTGTTCTGCATGTCAATGACAGGGTGGTCCAAATGGTGCACCGCCGATGGGTCACATGTTCTCACCCTTTTCTGGTGGTGGTTCACCATACTCGCCCTACACACCTCAGCCGGCGCCGCCGTCTTCGCAGTACCCTCTACACCCAGCACCACCACCACCACACACTGGGCCACCACCACCCAGACACCCGGGACATGCCGGGACTGGCCCTGGTCAACCATCCTCACAACAGCAGCCACGAGTGCCACCTCACATGGACAGCCAGTCACCTGGCATGATACCGCCCCATTGTAGTCCACCTCATTCAGGTAGTACTTAAAATAATTACAAGTCATCATCGTATTTGTCATGTTGTCATAAAATTTGTACTGCATTGCATTTATACGTAAAATAGTAATATTCGGATAACTGTTATCACCCGCAGAGCAGCATGCATGGCTATGCGTTTTTAACATCTGTCATATGATAACTTAGACAAAGAAATTTAATTTTTGGTGTGCAGGTACATCTTGAGAAGGTATGGGTTAAGTTCATATATTAAGGTCTTCAGGTCAAGGTCAAGGTTTTATAATGGTAGAATGCATAAAAATGCTCTGTTTTTAGTGGTACAGTACTGTTTTGTGTGATAACTTGTTCAGTTTTCGTTTGTTGTAGCATTTATGTATTTTGTAACAAAGTGTTTCTGTTTAATACTACGACTAATAGTTATATCATTATGGATTTACGTTGTGTGCAGTAAATTCAACCCATAGCTTGCCAGTTGTTGGTCGTGGGCCACCGTTGAGAGGCAAAGGTCGACTACAGCGTAGACCTTACAAACCACACAAGCAGGGTTACGGCGGCCGACCAAACCACTACGTTATGATGCCTCCTCCACGTAGAAACAACATTCCACTCAGTCAGTACTTTGCTTCTAGCAAAGCCATTGAATATTTAAGACAAGCGAGGCAACTCTGCCTGACCAGCGCCCACTTCGAGGGGTTAACTGTGGAGCAAAACTGTTGCACTGAAATTTTACAATATTTACCTGCGCGCACGCTGCGAGCAGGTAATGTTTCTGGCGGCGTCTGTGTCTCTGTGTGTCTGTCCGCACGAAATCTCAAAAACTACTTATCGGAAATCGATGTAACTTGATAGGAATATGTCACATGGGGAACACTAGAAGTGGTTGAAAGTTGGTGACAGTTGACCTTGACCTTTGACCTTGAGCTGTTTT
>Ga0126335_1001280_pt1 | contig 13845 bp, 6 predicted proteins | sample OlaspJWI45metaG_FD_108409 | JGI IMG/M metagenome (GOLD analysis project Ga0126335, IMG submission 108409) | Marine gutless worms symbiont microbial communities from Oahu, Hawaii - Olavius sp. 1 OAHU.JWI-45 metaG | ecosystem: Host-associated > Annelida > Digestive system > Unclassified | place... | reverse complement strand
TATCTAATTGCCATGAAGTTAGACGATAGACTAAAGTATGCCAATAGCAAGAAGCTGTGCTATAACTGTTTGTCTGCCGGACATGTATCTGCCAGATGTAAATCAAGGTACACTTGTGAAATATGCCACAAGAAGCACAGTAAATATTTACATAGAACGATGTTGAAGAATACTGACATTGTCAATGTTGATGTAGAAAGTGATGAGCCAACGAGTTCTACAGAATCTGTTGCTCAGTGTACGTTCACAGGGGCCGGTGCGAGAACCCGAATCGCGCTGCCAATCGTGCCAGTCGTGGTGTCGTCTGATCAGCAAGACGTCAGCGTGTCAACCTATGCATTACTACTGGACAGTGGGTCGACCAACAGCTTCTGTTCTGCACAGTTAGTGGACCAGCTTCGTGTCGCTGGTAAGAAGAGTCAACTGTCACTTACAACATTGGATGAAGCTAATGTTGTATCAGAAATGCAGTCTGTTGGCCTTAAAGTGACAGGTATGAATACAGGTGCTATAGTGTTGCACTTCCTGCTGTCCATGTTCGACCTCAGATTTATCTGAATGGTTTAGATGCCGTTAGAACTACAGACTTGTCCCAGTGGTCGCATTTGAGTGGCATGACATTTTCTGATGTCGGTCTGAGCCAGGTCTCATTGTTGATCGGTCAAGATGTACCAGAAGCATTGATCCCATTAGAAGTTAGCAGAGGTAATGCTGGGGATCCATATGCAGTCAGGACACTGCTTGGTTGGTGCCTGAATGGACCAATAGGCAAAAGAACGTCAGTCGATGCATGTGTCAACTTTCTCTGTGCCGAAAGGCACAAAATCCCTCAACTCGAAGAACAAGTTGAGAGATTTTGGAGACTTGAATCCAGTGAGCAACAATCAGATGACCTACCGTTTTCTGTGAATGATCATCGTGTAATCGCAATGTGGGAGCAGACAATGAAGTTAAGTGGTGGTCACTATGAGATGGCCATTCCATTTAAGACTCGACCACATTTCCCAGACAATAAAGTCATGGCTTTGAAGCGTCTGGAATCATTGCGTAAGAGACTGATTATGAACCCGAAGGTCTTCAATGATTATAAGAATGGTATCGGCGATGTTCTGTCAAAAGGTTATGCAACTAAGCTCTCTTTCGTTGACAACAATAGAGATGATGGTGCAGTTTGGTATCTGCCACATCACTGTGTGTTACATCCTCGTAAACAGAAACTGCGAATCGTGTTCGATTGTGCAGCCAAGTACGAAGATGTGTCACTGAACGACCGTGTGCATCAGGGACCTGATTTGATGAATAAACTTGTTGGTGTTCTCATTAGATTCAGACAAGAGCACATTGCAATCATGGCCGATATTGAGGCGATGTTTTGTCAGGTCTATGTACCGCGGAATGACCAGGATGTTTTGCGGTTCCTATGGTGGCCAGATGGAGATTTGAGCCGGGAGCCAGAGACCTATAGAATGACCATACATCTCTTTGGCGGGTTTGGAGCCCCAGTTGTCCCAGCTATGCGTTGCTCCGTACAGCAGAAGATAACAGAGTTGATTTCCCGGCGGAAATAACTCATTGTGTGCACAGAAACTTCTATGTAGATAATCTTTTAAAATCTGTGTCTGATGAGTTGGAAGCTGTACAGGTGGTGAGCCAACTGACCAAACTGCTATTGCGTGGCGGTTTTCGTCTGACCAAGTGGGTCAGCAACAGCCGAGAAGTTCTCCTCTCCGTTCCAGAGGACGACAGGGCGCAAGATGTTAAGTCACTGGATCTGTCGCGAGATGCATTACCTGCTGAGTGTGCACTTGGAGTATACTGGTGTGTGGAGACAGACACATTCAGCTTCAGAACAGTCAACCAGAAAAAGCCATTCACAAGAAGAGGCATACTCAGTGTCGTAAGTTCTGTTTATGATCCTTTAGGGCTGCCATGTCCATTTGTTCTGTCGGCCAAGTTATTAATACAGGACGTGTGTAAAAGGAAGTGTGGCTGGGATGATGAACTGCCATCAGAACATGTGACACGTTGGTGTCAGTGGCTTGAGGATTTGCCAAAGGTGGAACAGCTCAAGGTCAGGCGGTGTCTCAAGCCACACCATACCAGCCAAGTTATGTTGTATTCCTTGCATCATTTTTGTGACGCCTCTCAAATCGTCGGGTATGGTGTTGCTTCTTATGTCAGGATGGAGTTTGCTGAAGAGCCACCTCACTGTTCACTCATTCTTGGAAAGTCACGGCTGGCACCTGTCAAAGCGACGACCATACCACGCCTGGAGCTTATGGCTGCAGTTCTTGTAGTGAAAATGGACAAGATGATGCGCTCTGAGTTAGATTTCAAGATCCGTGAATCAGTGTTTTGGACAGACAGTACGATCTTGTTGCGTTATATCGCAAATCAAGACAAACGCTTTCCTACGTTCGTGGCAAATCGTGTGTCCTTGATACTTGATTGATCAGTGCCTGGTCAATGGAGGCATGTCACATCAGAGCAAAATCCTGCTGATGACGTGTCACGTGGTCTGAGCATCAGTGATTGCTGTCGAACAGTCGCTGGTTCACAGGGCCTGAGTTCATTTGGGAAGATCCGGACAAGTGGCCTGTTTCACCTGTGATGACAGCAGATACCACAGACCTAGAACTGAAGAAGGAAATGACAGCATATGCCACAAAAGTCCAAGAGTCAACTAATACTGTTGTACAGCGACTGTTTGCGAGACATTCGTCGTGGTACACACTGAAGAAAAGTGTAGAGTGGCTGTTACGAGCCAAAGCATTTCTTTTGAACAAGGTCTGCAAAAACCAACAAAAAACAACCCAGCACGGTTGTTGGGTTGACGCCATTGTCGGTTGCAGAAATCCGGGAGGCGGAAAGAGCCATAGTACGATACGTACAACAGAATGCCTTTGATAGGGAGTTCGGACTTGTGGAAGGGCAGTCTACTGAATGTAAATCAGTAAATGGAAATCGGCACAGCAATCTACGAAAGCTTGGACCAATTCTTTCGTCTGATGGCATTCTTTGCGTTGGCGGAAGACTTCAGAATGCTCGAATTTCCGAAGATGCAAAACACCCGATGTTGGTTCCAAAAGATTCTTGCATCGCTAAGCTTATTGTGAGACACTACCATGAGGCAGCTAATCACTCATGTCAGGAGCATACATTGGCTCTGATAAGAGAAAGGTTTTGGATCGTCTAGGCATGCGTAGTTGTGCGAGCAGAGCTCAGAAGTTGCTACAAATGCCGGAGACAAGCGGCAAGTCTCTGTGGTCAGAAAATGGCAGATCTGCCCAGTGACAGAGTTACGGCAAACAAACCACCATTTACATATGTCGGCATTGACTACTTTGGTCCCTTTATGGTAAAACAAGGACGATCACTTGTTAAACGCTATGGCTGCATATTCACCTGTCTTACCACTCGAGCTGTTCATCTCGAAGTCGCCACTTCCATGGACACAGATGCCTTCATTAATGTGCTTCGAAGGTTTATATGTCGACGTGGACAGCCAGAAATCATTCGGTCGGACAATGGGAGTAATTTTGTGGGAGCTGAAAGAGAATTGAGTAAGATCGTGAGCAGTATGAATCAAGGACTGATAACTGAGTACCTTCGACAGAAGGAAATTACATGGCTGTTCAACCCACCAACAGCCTCTCATATGGGAGGTGTCTGGGAACGGATGATACGGTCTGTGAGGAAGGTACTTATGGGGCTTATCAGGGGACAGACGTTGACCGACGAAATTCTGCGAACAGTGATGTGTGAAGTGGAATCTACCATAAACTCTAGACCAATGACATTGGTCTCGGGAGATCCAAATGACTTAGAGCCACTGACACCGAATCACCTGTTGCTGCTTCGAGGCAATGCCAGTCTACCAATTGAGACCAGTGAAAAGGACCTATATAGTAGGAAGCGCTGGAGGCAAGTACAGTACCTTGCTGATTATTTTGGCGCCGCTGGTCACGCGAATATTTGTCAACTCTTCAGTTACGCCATAAATGGCATGAACCAGTCAAGAATCTCAAAGTCGGAGACATAGTAATTCTGTCTGATAATAAACTTCATAGGGCAGAGTGGCCACTTGGGCGTGTCTTAAAGGTATATCCGGGATCAGTCGGACTCGTACGCTCAGTCAAAGTTGCAATGGGTTCTTCGAGTAATGCAGCTGTGCTGGTCCGACCAGTTCATAAGCTGTGTTTGCTGGAGTCGGTAAACCATGACTGCTAGACTGAAGTGAACGTTTGTGTGACGATTGTTTAGTCGAAACATTATTGCCCGTTGACTGATTAACTCTTTCCTTTTGTTTGTTATGATGATAGTGTCAGACCATGTAAAATGTATTAGGTTTGTGTTAGGTCTCATGACTATGATTTAGCTGGGTAAATGCTTAAATATGTTATTTTCACATTTAAGGGGCCGGAATGTTACTGATTACTTACTTGCTTGCCGCTGAGCGGAAGTTAAGAAGAGAGGAAGAAGTAGAATAAGACTTTACTGATTGGTTTTGGTTATAAAATGCATTGAAGTCTGTAAAATTAGCGTCGTAAGCAGTAGTTAAATGTAACGAGAATGCAGCATCAATGTTAATTACAGTAAAGCGCCAACGTTGTAAGTTCTAAGATCGTTTGTGATCTTTGTAAGACTGTAATGTAATGCTATGTAGTGTACGAAACATGTGCTTTTCTGTCATCAGTTTAGCAGGCAACGCCCTGGGATTGAGTTTTTACGACTTAGTTTAGTACTAGAATGCTGATTGTTATATGCACTGACTCTTAAGAGTCTCTAACGCGAACAGGACCTCGATCCTTCGCCCTTGATTTCTAGACTGACTGAAAACCGCAAAATGCAGGCTTATGCTACTTGTATTCCTTGTTGTTTGTGTTATCTGTATTCTCTGTAACTAAGGTCTTGGTCAGTCTACAAGCATTATTCTGGTTAATTGGCAGTTTATTGCTCAGTATATTGTGTTTTCGTTAGCTTAGAATGCACCTATGGACATTTGGTTGTAGTGTGTTTAGTGATAACCTGCATAAAACCTATATGTTATTTCAAAGAATATTTATCAGGAACCAAAAACTAAAGTGATTAGATTGAATCGACAAGAACGATACCGATAACGACAACGATAAAGATGACGATGACAATGATTATGTTGATGACAAATTATGACATTACACATCACCTCAAGATTGTATAATTCAGTTGTGTGACTTGTGTCGATCTCTTTACTTTGGCAAATGACAAAAATATTGATGGCTGCATTTACGGCATTATTCTTATACAGTTTTCTTGATTAATGGGAATACAGACTTAAACTATTCACTAAGGACAAAGAAGATTTGCCAACAATAAGTGATCTAGCATTAAGTCTAGCATGACGGTACGAGTACTGTGGTAGAGATGGTTAGCTTAGGAGGCGTCAAGCAGCTATAGCCGAGGCGAACGTAAACAAACGCGTGTTGTGTTGTGATTGGTTAGACAACAAATCTCTGACGTCACTTTATGTTTCTGGTTGTCTATTGGTTGACAAGTAATGTCTGTAGGCAGTCTTTAGGCAAGGCTGCTGCTGCTGCTTTATATACAGAGTCGGTCAGTCAGTCGGTCGGTCAGAGTCAGTCGTTTTGAGTCAGTCAGTTGGTCTTGATCTGTCAGTCTGTAAGTTAGTCTTAAGATGTTAGTCTTAGAGAGAGTCAGTCTGTTAGAGTGTAGAGTTGAGAATAGTTTGGTTCGTCGGAGTTTGGAGAAATGAATAAACGATGACAAAAGAATCCGAACAATGTCTACGTCTTCCTTTATTGTCAGCACACACTCATCTAACGTTCCTGGGGTCATTACAATAGTAAGGAGGTGACCCTCCTTCTTACGACATTTGGTGGACCCGTGAGATCCGCCCTACGACAGTACACCGAACATTCATAAAAAAGATCCTGAGTGTAACTAAGACCGAGTTGTAGCATGAACTGAGAAATATGGGGAAGTATCACACCACCAACATTAAAATCGAAGTTAAGGTCTCCACCAAAGACCACAGCCTGATGAGGTGTGCCACTAACAATTTGCGACACACAAGCCTATGTTTCACAATACACATCAGCAAAGTTTACATGGCATGTAAATCGTGAAGCACGGTTCCTGCCGTTGACGGCGCCGACTAGTTACATACCACTTGCATACGTTTATGATACGTTTAGCCGTACGACGTCGTCCGACATCGTACGATATCGTACGTCAATTTGACGTACGATGTCGTCCAGTGTGTGAATGCTCCCTAATTTCTGGAGAAATCGCCAATGCGTCTTCAGTCTGTAACAGCATTCAAGGTCCGATAAAACAGAGTTAGCAAGACAGTGACGTGGTCTCTGTCTCAGTACCAAAACTTAGATGCACCGATGTGAGCCAAAGTGTACGGGGTATATTACTGAGACGATATGAACCTACAGCAGTTCATCCCGCAATTTCACAGCTGGCAGTGGCAGATGACGTTTACCAGTAGTAAACGTCTTCAGCCGTGCAACACAGTGAAATGGGCCTCTGCTATAGGAGAAAGTCTGTCCACTCATCCGTCTGTCTGTCTGGTTGTTTGTCACACTTGTGAGTCACACCTAAACAGTTCACAATATCGAAATACGCTTTGGACCATAATGGTACACTGATCTTTCTCCCTTCTTCACGCAAGATTTCGCAGTCTGAATTTAGGGAGTCACCCCAAGTAGATGCGCTTTGATAAATTTATGGCAATATTCGCTGGGTTCGCCTCGAACGAATGCGTTTTGCGTTAAGGATGAGAGGCACCCCCGTATCGATAACGAAAATTTGACCGATAATCAGCAATATCTTGCAAGTTGAAAATGGTGTGAGATATTTTATTCGCTATTAAAAAGTTGCATAACCTATGGGCTGTCGAATGGTACCGAAATCGAATGACGTTGAACGACGTTGTCACGCGACCACTGCACTGTGCGCAAATGCTTTTTAGTTTTACGCATTGCGTCACGAGACATCGAGGTCATTTTCGTACACAGTTATGTTGGTCCCGTTTCTGAACTCACCGGTACATACTCATTAAGCGGCACATCTTTTGATGCCAGTGCTGTCATGTACCGACCAACCCGTTTACTCAAGTCTCCACAAGCGTCTGAACAGAACATTGGCATACAGAGCAGCTGCATCTAGATTAATTAGCATATCCTCAGAGGAGCGACCAATGGCTGTATAGCCTACATCAAAGAGTCACACCATCAGTACTAGCACTAGCAGTTGGCACTGAGCGATTTCCTATAATTAAAACTAGCTGGGCTACACGCTGACTGAATACAACGCTGTCTTTCATCTATGCGATACAAACGATACATCTGTGAGATCCAAGTTAATGAATGCATGACCGTCAATACACAGAAACAAACTATGTGACAAGTGCAACACGACGTTTTCTTTAATTCTATTCTTAATGTCACCGCGCAAAGCAGGCAGTCTTGCCCACACATGCCGTTACATCCCGCCATTATCGCTGTACCTAGAACAGAAAACTTCACTCTAAATTCTATTCAAACCTTAGCCACACACGCACGCCGTCGGTGCTTTCTCCTGAATCTATTCAGACTGGGTTCTCACAACTCTAGCCCACCAAAGCTGGCCAGCCTAGACCATGTTCAGGGACTGGATTACGAAAAAGCATTGAATACGCACCGGCATGCCCACCAGCACCTGCTCCGAGTCCTTTGTTCTGCTGTCTGGTATATAAAAGACAAATCTGGCCTAAAGTATGGAGAGCACACACGGTAGAGAGGCCGGAAACTGCAGTACCGGTCGTCTCGTGTGCGTAGACGTACGATGTGCAGATAAAGACTTCTTGTGTGACAGTAACTGTTGAATATAGTTGAGAAAACGTAAAAACAATAATGGTACAAGTTTGGTAGTCATCTCTCTGCTACCGCAAAGTCTGGATCAGCTAATTCCCCAGGAATAAGCGGGGTCACAGACAGAAGCAAATCCTGCTTTATTCCAGTATCATTGGACCAGTTTTTTGGCCTAATATTGTATGTAAAGTAAGCCTACAGTACATAAGCGTCGGACGGTTTGGACGCGACACGGCGACATCTCAATTTCTTGTTATCGACAGTCGCACCAATCAGTTAGTTGCAGTCAGCAATAGCTTGTAAAGTTCGCTCGCTGTTGTTCAGCAGCCGTCAATTCAATTCAATTTATTAAACGACAAAGGACCAAAGGCCACTTAAAAGTCGTGCAGTTTTATCTCATTGCTTAACACCCGATGGACGGCGGCCTTATATTTTGCTGTTGATATTTGTTGCGTCGTTGTTGATAGTGATGCTGATGTGATTTTACACCCAAGTCTCTGAAATAAAATCGCCGAGCAGCCCCTCCACGCCCAGTTATATAAATTGTCGGTGCCTCAGCCGACCACGGTCTGTTCGCTGAGATATTCGACCCATTATTACCTAAATTTCACATAGAGATAAAACGTGCAAAATTTCGACGTTTATTCCAACCAAAGTGGCTGTTCCTTTCGCATCGCCCTAATTTCACCATTCAGTTGTTGTAAAAGTAAGATTTCTGACGAGTTAAGTAAGTAAAACATATTGCTCATGCTTCGGGCGCCTCAAGTGGCAATCTAGTCTTATTGCAACATTTTCTAGTGACTGGTGTTTCTATCAGTTGATATTGAAAGCAATTTGTTTCAATAATTAGATTTCCTGCGAACGACAGCAACTACAATGACGTGAATGCATTGACAGATACGAATAGGCCTATGTGTCGCAGAACGTTGTGTGAGTCGATAAAGTCTACCTTCAACATGGGCTGCGTCAGCAACCTGCAAAGTGTTTTCATTGTTCTATTCGGTACCCTGCTGCTATTCGTGCATTGCAGTGAAGTATCCAACTACCCGTCGTATAAAAACTCGCATACTCACAAAAAAGATTTAAACAATATGAAGCAGTCACTTCAAACGCTCGGCAAGAGTTACCATTCTCCAGCGTCAGCGAGAGTTAATGACGTCAACAGGCGAAATCAGCAGTCAAAGAAACGACACGGCCAACACCTTGTCAACTCACTGAATAACCGGTTCACCAGTCATGACAACAAACAGGCTACTGGTCGTCTGCTAAGTCTGGTAAGTTTCTGACAATTACTTTCAACTTTTAATGGATTAGTCTCTTCATAAAATGCAACCTGAAACTGCTTCAATATACACATTTGGTAAGGTCCCAGTTAATGTTACTCAGTATTAATGCTTTTTTAAATAAAGGAACCGCAGCCTGCCCATACAATCAGATTGCAGTTTATTTCTTCTATCATATGGTAAAAAACAGCATGTTACTCCGTTGATAACCGCATCAACTTCAAGAAGCTCAGCTACAGCAGTGAGAGCAAGCGTCTTCGTGCATAAAACATTCAGTGTGACTTCGGTGCGCGCTGTAACTCGTATAGGCCTACATGATGATTTACTCTCGGACGTGGCGGGTTTGGTAACTTCCAGTCACGTTCCTAAACTTGCAGTGTAATAGATTTGTTGTTGCTAGACAGAGCCGAAAGTAAAATTAATTAGGTCTTATCTAACGACAGTTAGCTACGGTACAGTTTACGAGCGCAGTAGGCGCATGTTGATAAATGCAGGACTTGCAAGGTGTGTTGGCGCCAGTGTTAAGACAGGAGCTGAATAATGCTAGTGCAACGTACCACGACGTGCTGCGACTGTTCCACCGAACTGCTGACTCGCTGACAGACGACGACATTGACGACATGATTATGTCAGGTCAACTGTATCAACTGCAACACAATTCGCTGCACACACTACTGCGCACCAGTTCATCTCAGAGAAATACTGACTACCAATCTGACCATCTGCTTCTTGGTTTGCAACCGTGCATTTTATGCTGTTCATGCAATGTTCGATGGTTCAAATAGAATGCAGAATAATCATTACGTTTAAACCACTAGGAAAATGTAATATGTGCTACAATTTCTGTCCATCCATCTGGTAGAGGAGTAGAACGGAATCTGCTGTTAAAAAGAACCTAATACGGTTGCCCACACCATGTACCAGAGACGCCCATATGTGTCTGTTGTGTTTTGTTCTTTCCGTCCAGTTCAGCCTTCTTGACGAGGTACGATGACCGATAACCGATGAACATTTTGCCTCACTGTTAGTGTTTTACACTAACATTTTTAGACTGCATCGAATGCATGAGATGCAGATTATTGTTACCGATGATCGCGGTGTCTGTCCGTAGGTCTGTCTGTCTCTTTATCTTTATTTCACCAGAATGAATATATCCGGTAGCAAAAGAAACAAAAAAATAAATTAAATAACTTAACTATAAATATGAATAGTCAACATGTAGAGCATGACGAGTCTGCCAGTCTGTCTGTCAGTCTGTTGTCACGCGGCTCAACTTGGCGGCCGGTGCAGTGCGGTGCAACCTTTGCCCAATCACTTTGGCCTCTTGTTATGTAGCCTACTGATTTCGAGATAGGCCCAGTAATAGGAAATTTCAAACTTTTAAGCCCTGCGCTGGCACATATGAGTTTTTCTGTGAGCAACAGATTGGGAGAAAGCGACAAGACATTTCCAAGAGATGACAGACATGACTGAATGCCGTCATCCGTCTGCGGAGCTCGTTGATGTGCGTCAGATGAAGCGTGAAGCGAACCGTGACTACTTACCAAGTTGTACGGTTGTCTACCGGTGTCGCAAAGAGCTCGCCTGCTGCGACAGTTCGTCGCTATGCGCTGTCAAAACTAGCAACGTTATCGCCAGATCGTTCATTGTAAGTATGTTTTTCGTCTTGCTTATCTTATGATTGCAGTCACTGTCTCTCTCCCTCAATTGAAGACATGCTGTGACCTATGAAACAGATTTCACAAAGATACACAGGCACGACGTGTGCATACACGTGATTGAAATTCGAATAATTATAATCAATCAATTAATCAATCAATAAATTGAGCTAAGTGAGCTTATATAGCGCAAAAAACAAGAGAAATTTAGTCACTAGGCGATCGATCGAACAGAGCAGTCTTGAGATGCTGGCGAAACACTGGAAACAAGAGATCCGGCCGGCGTACTCTCGGTGCAAGATCACTCCGCAGTCTGGCGCCAGCAACAGAGAAACTTTTATCGCGGAATCCGTTGTGAGTTCGGGGAACAACCAATATGCCAGGGGCGGCGATTATAGGGGGGACACGTCTCCCCAACATTTTGGTTGGGGGACGCAAAGGTAAAGCCCCCCTAACCCCCTGACCAGGGGCTCTGCCCCTGGTCCCCGCTGGGGGCTCCGCCCCCAGACCCCTGTTCCCCCACCATTCAAAAGAAATCGCCGCCACTGCAATATGCAGATGTCATTTGAAGTCGACCTGAGTGTGCACCGACCCGTATCGATCTGACAGCATGCGACAGTCATCATGGCGGGTGGCGATGACTGATGAAGCAGCCCCGCGACCTTGAAGATGACTCGCTGACGGACTGGGAGCCAGTGCAATTGCCGTAGCAGTGGTGTGGCGTGGTCACCAGTGATGGGCGCCCGTCACCAGGCGCGGTGCAGCATTCTGCAAAGGCTGCAGGCGGCGAAGTAGCCCGTCACTGATGCCATACAGCAGTGAGTTGCAGTAGTCTAGGCGACACGAGACAAACGCCTGGACAAGCGTCTTGGTGGCGTGTACGGACAACCCATCTGCTTTATATCACAGCTTACCAACGAGTCACAAGTGCTTTTCTCGAACCTAATTTGGTTACCAGAAGCAGATTTAGGAAATTTCTAAACATGTCAAATTTGACGTGACTGTGACACGCATTTTGTAGTTGTAATGTGAATCTTTAATTGATTAGGCCTATACATTCAACGGATAAGAAGGGTGGCAGTCAGCGAATTTAAAATAGAAAATCTACGACTGTGCCGGGCCAACATAGCTTACAGCCATTTTCTTAAACATCTTACTGGTTCAAAGCGAATGAATGCACTTGAGTACATAATTTCTTTCTTACGTATAAGTTAAGCTTTGTTACGCGTCATCGAATCTGTCATATAATACTAGTCCTATACTCAGCAAACGTATGCCTATCGAGTAGATTTGGCAAGGTGTGGTCTGCACGGTGTGTTGCGTGCAACTGCAAGGTGCTAGATTACGCGTTCGACAGTCGAAATGGCAAGTGGTATCAACCTCCGCCGTCGATAAAAACACTGACATTCGAGAACCACACTGAGTGCGAATGTCAACCCATACAGCAAGCCTCTAGGTACGCATAGAAACCAGCACTATGTCTGATTTGTCTGTTATTGTAGAACTTCGTGTAGGCTATGTACTAATACATGTGTCTAGACGACAAGTTGCTGCGTCTTGCGTAAATCGCTGATACCGAAAGGCTAAACTGTATTATGTATGTAGGTGCGCACAGTGTGCGTGGCCGTTCACACTGAGCGAATCAAGTACCAAGTCAGAAGACTGTTGGTGTCGATGTCATCATGGTCCACTCTATGACTATTGCTTGTCAGTAGCTACAGGTCTCACTGCATTACCCCGACATCAACTCACGTAAGAGCACTCTATATTTTATGTCTCCTGCTCTGTATTTTATACTCTGTAGACTTCGGGTTTGGTAAATGAGTATCAAGTGTAGCCGATCATATACGTATAAGGCTGCACGAGAAAGCATAACTATGCAGCTACGTCAGCTACATCTTTTCTGTTCGCAACTGCAAAACAATGTTGTTGTCCTGGAAGAATGTATACGTCCTCCAGGAAGGGTCCTCAACAATGTTCAAGATCTTGTTCTTGTTCTTGAATCCAAAGTTTTTGACAACAATTCATTTACGGACTGTCGGATTTTCTTTTGATTTCTCATACTTAGTGTCAGTTTATGTACTTAAGCTTCTGTTTCTACGATTATTGTCAAACAATTGTAACCTTGTGTTTATTAACTATTAAGCTGCTACTTTATGACTAGAGTAGTATATGGTTTTGTCGTTCAGTTACCATTTGTTGTTTGGACTGAATGTCTGTTGAACTGTAACGCAAATGCGTCCGTCAATGTGCAATGATTACTTACTACGATACTTGGTTTTAACGTTTATGTGACTTTACTGAAGCCGTGACACTTTCTGGTACGCCTAACGTTATCATTATGTCATTATCGAGTCATGAGAAGTTCTGATATAAATTAGCCTATTCCTTTTGCGTCCGTCCGTCTGTCTGACACACTAGTAATCCACTAGTAATCAAGATATCCAGACATGGTTTACACCACACGATGCTTTGATGCTTGAAGATTGTTGTGGTACCGGGTATGTCGTTATGGTACCCTAGTCTGAACTCAGTAGTGGGACGTTCTGGTACCAACCGTGAATTGAACTCAGGTAAGGGTACCATAGCGTCTCATTTTGGAGTCATGGTTGTGTACTATAACGTCCGACTACTGGGTTCAGACTAGGGCACCACGACGTCGTAGTACCATAAAAAATCCACAGTGTTTGCATATAGGATGGGGTTTTCAACTGTGGTAGTGATCTGAATTGACCAAGAAGACTCGCGCCATCTCGGCGACGACTGAGCTCTTGTTTTGATTTTTAGGCCACATCGAATGCATGAGATACAGACTATTGCGCTCGATGATCCCGGGCGCCTGTCAGCCTGTCTGTCATACGGCTTCGTTGTGCAAACACGCAAACACGGCTGAACGGATCAAGGTCCTGCTTGGGGTGGAGACTGAATACTCTTGTAATGGGGACACCAAGAAACCAGGGGCGAGGACAAGGGGGGGGGCTTGGGGGCTAAGCCCCCCCCAACCATATGAATTATCCCCCCCAACAACTGCAGGAAATAACCCCC
>Ga0126335_1001279_pt1 | contig 13845 bp, 10 predicted proteins | sample OlaspJWI45metaG_FD_108409 | JGI IMG/M metagenome (GOLD analysis project Ga0126335, IMG submission 108409) | Marine gutless worms symbiont microbial communities from Oahu, Hawaii - Olavius sp. 1 OAHU.JWI-45 metaG | ecosystem: Host-associated > Annelida > Digestive system > Unclassified | place... | reverse complement strand
GTGCATTTTAGCCCTAAAATCTGACATCTGGTGGCAACAATTTTGACGATTTTCCAGAAAAGCAACTAACCAAATTTCGTGCAGTTTAAACAGTAAAGGCAAATCTGAACCAAAATCATCGCCGAGGGGGGTGCGGTGTACGAATATCATTAATTTTTGTGTTTTAATTTCCATAGCCATTGTATTTGCGTCATCATTGTTTTAACAACGTTAAAACCGGCAGATTCATGGACAACAACTTTTTGCGCCATATTCATAAATGAGTTTAAAGATAATTGGCTGTATTTACTAGCTTTGATGACGTATAAATGAATTACGTAAGTAAGTAAGTACGTGAGTAACTCTGCCGCGAACAATATAACACAAATATTATGTTACAAGTTACAACATAGGGGGTAGAACGTAATTTTAGAAACAAAACTATGACAAACATTTTGTTGTTGCTGGTTATTTCTACAAAGCCGTCCAAGCACTGGTCTTTTAGGCCTAGAATTTCGAGCTTAAAGTTCTGTCTCCTGTGATCGTGACAATTGCATTCGCCCGACCATTACGTAGTGACTGAGCAGGCCTATAGGTCAGGACGCAAATCGTAACGTAAATGAAGAAGCAGAGCATAGTCTACAAACATTATTTTGACAATGACAGTGATACAATACTTCGCCCTCTCCGTCGCGCATACGAAAAATAGTTATGAGTAGAAAAGTCATGCACGTGGCGTTGTCTGTGCTGTACAGCAGTTTCAGCGTCGATAGTTTCCTGCAGCAGCAGCAGCTGGAGCCGTCGACCACTAAAAAGCCGTCACTTGATGCAGCTCGGATGAAATCCCTTTCCAACAGTGCATCCCCTTCATCGTCATCGTCGTCGTCAGGGTTCTGTTGTCAGACTTCACGACTGTTTTTACATCTGCAGCTGCTGATCGCAGCCGCTGCAACAGCAATGGTGTTTGCAATTGGACGACTTCATACGCTAACTGTTCGATGATTTACTTATTAGTCTAAGGTGAAATGGTGATGTAATAGTAAATGTGATCAGTCATTTGAGTGATTTATCCTTGCACCAGCAGCAGCAGCTTGAGTTCACTGATGTTCGCTGAAGGTTATAATGTTCGTTATTATTGCATAATATTATTTAGGTAATTTTGAAGACTGAAAAGTCTAAAACAGCTAACGCTAACTTTTACAGGGGGTATGCTGCGTATGCAACAGCCACAGTACTAAACAATGAACACAATCATTCAGCATAAAACACTAGTGTTTTGTAACACTGTTGAGCAGTGCTTTCAGCTTCGACTATAAATTTTATATTCTGTTTTTTTGCTTGATATGTAACGGAAACCGACAAAACATAAAATTGGCCATGATGTTTTGAAATATAGCAATGTATTAAAATTACCTTTAAGTTGTGATAGTCCCCCATATTATACATCAGTTTCCATAATTAGGCATACGCAAAACTATACTCATTAGTACTTTTTGCTAGATCAAGTTTTTTTACCAGAGAGCTAATTTAAATAATACGAAATTAATTTTCAAGGTCAAAAGTCAGCAAAATGGAGTCACTTTTAGCGTTCACTCAGAGACATAGGCCTTTTTCTATCAACTTACATTAATTTCTGACCAGTCGGGACTAGTTTTTTGGCGCGGAGACCTACATAGGCCTAGGCTACACACACAGACGGACAGACGCCATCAAAGCAAAAGCTGGACTGATAAAGCAAACAGGTTTTCGATACAAGTAGGCCTACTCAATAAAATTAATCGCTTGACCTGGTCACCGGCGGTCACATTGTGGTTATGCAGTTAACTGGTTTCGCTAGCTCACAGCTGGCACAGAGAGACACATGAATGATATTCATATTCATGATGTCTATGGGCTACGGCCATACTAGCCTCCCAGCAAGGCCCAAACAGAGAACTGGGTCAGCCAGTCGTCCATATTGATATCGTCAACGTGTGAGTACTGTGGGGTTGTGCGGCAATTCAGTTCAGTAAATTATTACCCATTCTCTGTATGATTATGTCTGAGTGAATTTAAGAAACGATTTCTTGACAGCAATAAGCAGTTAAGCATTAAGCACTAATACTACCAATTAGGCTGATGATTATTATGTCTTTCTTGTCATTTGGGACTGCCAAACTGCAACAGCAAATTACAGGCCTATGACAAAATAGCAAACTTGCTTCCGAGTGGACTTTGTAACGCTGCGAGTCGGCCTGCATTGCTGTAGTGAGCTCAAGTGCGACGATGCTTCTCTTCTCGTTATTGCCTGCCGAATTAGAAGTGGATGGGATCGGCCAAGTGTGGCCTATGTTTACTGCTGCATAGAGTCAATAACTTGTATCGTCAAGCCGTTAATACAGTAGAAAGTATAGACACTAAAGCCACTGGTAGGGCCCCGCCTATGGCAGAGCAGCTGAAATCTCTTGTGTATAGACAATGGGACGATGGTTTCGTCGTTCGAGGTATGACAGAGCAGGACGCCCAGAAGGTAATTTCGTGGTACAGTAGTATCTGTGCCACGTCTGTCGACCTCCAAGTCGTTCTCGATGTCTGTGGAGACGATGTCAGCGGTTGCTACGTGGGTGAACTAGACGGCGAGGTGGTCTCCTCGACGATAGAGTTGACTGTTGGTGACGGCCTCAGTTACGGATCACTGGTTTACGTTGACGAGCGACACAGGAACTCCGGTCTTGGACGTCGAATCATGGATGTTGCTCGAGACGTCACGGAGAACACATCGCCAAACATCGTCGGTATCGACGCACACAGCGAACTGGAAGAGATGTACCAGAGGCGAGGCTACAAGACGGCCTTCGCAGTGACGCTGTATGCTGGCAGAGTCGAGCCGCTAAGTGATGCCAGCGGCAGAAGCGCGTCGACTATACGACAGGTATTTACCGATCCACTGAAATTTTTTGTTCACATTCCAGTTTCTCTGCGACGAAATGGATAGGTCTAATGTACAAGACTGGGCTACTGCATTAGCATATGATTATTTGCTGGTTTTGGCAGTTGTGGCTCTCGGGCCTATAATTTTTGAATTAGGCTTGCTTTTTCTACAGATTGCATGAAAAATTGGCGCACATTTAATTTGTTCTTTGTAAGACTAGACGCCAATGTTCGTGACACAAACTTATGCCTACTCTAATTCGTACACTAATGAAAAAATATTTATTGAATTTGCTGTATGTAGTTTTTAGATGTTTTAATTTAAGAGGATATTGGCTGAGTGTCCCACTAGGGGCCGGGCTCATACAGTCATATTCGATTGGTGATAGGCCTACTCAGTACCTGCGACGTACAGCTTTCGATGAAGTTTCAGTAGCTGGGCCATTATAGCAGTCTAATGTCTAAACTGTGTCGCAACTTGTTGCATATAGGTTGGTAAGGCGGAGTTAGACAGACTGATCAGCTACGACGACGAGTGCTACGTGCGACCTGGCTGTGCATGGAGACGACGGTTGATGTCGCGCTGGATAGAGATACCTGGCGGTCGAGCAGTGATGGCTGCCAGTCAGCAAGGTGACGTGATCGGATACGGATGCAGACGTCCAGCTGTCGGACCTGTTGCAGACCAACATCTCATCGGACCTTTGTACGCCAACTCGTACGACATTGCCCGGGACTTGGTGTACTGTTTGACGTCTGACATCATCGGGCAGAATATCTCGATGAATATCTGGTATTTTACTTACTGTCAAGATACACGATTTGCAGATAACATAATTAGCCTATACATAAGGTTTCGTCTGCGCCGCTCATTAAAACTAGAATTTCACTTAGTTTGAGTTGACAGCGTGGCCGGATTAACCGCAGTGCCAGAGTAGTGAGTTTGGAACAGTGTAAAAAGCACGAAAATGTGATATTCGAGGGAAACCAGTTTTGGAAGAAAAAATAGGCCTAAAGTGATGAATAAATCAGCGATGCGAACCATCAAACCTCTTTTTACTCATATTGTTGCATATCTGTCCCGATAAGATTCATTCAAAATTCAAGCTATAACGCGGACTTCTGTATGTAGGCCTACAGTAATAATGCAAAGGGTACAAGTGAGTAAGTAAGTGAACTTCTCAACTGTCATAGAGCGCCGTGCTCTCAGTGCTCGAATAATAATGTCTTAACTGTCGTTTAATACTGTTCATAACTGGATTCACGTCGCAGAGAAACTCACTACTCTGGCACTGTTCTACAAGCGCTGGCCGGCGACGGCAAAACTCACGATCACCGTAGCTGCTTTGTGTCCACGGCACCGTACATGTCATGATATTGGCTGACAGCAGCTAGCACGTCGACCGGTCACAGCCACGAGCCTGCAGTCGTCAGCCAGGTAACCAGGTGCTTGTCCGGACAACAACGACTGCTGGACTGTGCACGCGGCCTTGAACTCGATGCGATGTCGCACTGGAAGCCAGTATAACTGATGCAACACTGGCTTTATATGGTCGCGTCTTCGCGTGCCAGTAATGAGTCGTGCGGCGGCGTTTTGTACTGAGTGACTGCAGCTTACAGAATACAGAATACAGAATACAAGCAGCATTATACTGTGTGTATTTTAGTGAGCCGAACGACCAAGCAGTTTGCCTGGTACGCGAGTTAAAGCTACAAGATAGCCTCCACATGATTCGGATGTATCGTAACGGTGATCCGAAGCCACTCAGTCATCGAGTGTTTGCCATTACGTCGATTGATGTTTGCGGATTCTGACACTTGACGTCCTTTGTACATTGTTTGCTCTTTTATGCTGGTTTAGCACTTACGTTGTATAGGCTATGCCTAATATTGAAAGTCTTTTGACAGGTAACGTTGATGTATAGAATCAGATCAATTCGCATGCAGTGCATGTGACAAATAGACCTACACCATTGCATAACTTTATGAACTGGTTTAAATTCTGTGTCTTTTATTTGTGCATTTTAGTTACAAACGAGAAACAAAATTACTGTACACGTAAAGCTGCAAAGAATGCACTGCTGTTTTTGCTGTTCTGTATTCTGTCACTTTGTATAATTTCACCAAGGATAGGATATATAACCAATGCAACACGTGCATCACTGCTTCAGGATTGTGATGACTGATCAGTGATAGACTATACTCACTTACTAACTTGGGATGGGGTACAACTTTCAATGTACAGTCATATGGTAACTGGCAGCTCTACTTGTAACAAGGGTAACAACAAAAAGCGACGGTGAACTCGCTATCATCACTTCACTGACTAAAGTACAGCACGCAAAGAAATGGGCAAAATTATTCAATTAGACTAGGCCTATACGTAGGCCTATGTACCAGCGGAATTTGAAATATCACCACGACTTCAAACTGCTATGAAAGGTCGATAACTGTGTTGAAATCAGTTTCTCGCGAGTCGGAAGACTTAAGCTATTGGTAAGGCAATTCTGTCTGTCCGTCTGCCCGTCTCTTTGTTGCACCCACGCCTAGAGTTCATTAACAAATGCGTTAAGCGGTCAAGATGTCAAAAGCGTATACAACGCTGTTTTAAATTTTAGTTTACAGTACACTCACGGTGCCAGCTATGATCGCCGGCAAGCACTATTGCTGGCGTTCGCCAAGACTTGTATTTCTATGTACACTGTAAGATGTCCCTGTCTTGTTATAATATCGCACAAACAGACTTAATTATCTTTATCCATAGAACACACTGCCTAATTAGACCTCAACGAGATTATGTCACTTTGTCGTCATGGCAACGTGTCAGGGGTAAGCAGCAGCAGTTATCTTTCACTGTCTATGTACATGATAACGCCGACCGTCCGACTGCATGGTCTTACAGCAACAAATACTATGTGCAGTTGTGTCCTGTAAACGCTTCAACTGAGCCCGCGTAGTCAGTGGCTGAAATTCCTTGTTCCAGACGTGTCATGCGATGTCCACTGCCGCTCCAAGGTTATCAGTTCCTGTTAGTTCATCGACCTGGCTCGACACGTCTGTGACTGGCCGATAGCCCATGTTCTTGCGTGTCAGGAACATGTGTATCTCGCGGAACGTCGGCCGGCGAGCGTCGTCAGCATGCCAGCACTCGACGAGAAGGTCGTAGATCTCACGAGGGCAGACGCGCGGCTGCGGCAGACACAGTGCAGCCGTGACACCGCCGCCGCCGCCATGGTAAAGTTGGACGTGATGGGCGACCAGCTGTGAGTCCGACAGCGTGTCATACGGACGGCGACGAGCGAAACTTAGCAGCTCCCACAGCGTCACACCGAACGACCATACATCACTTCTCGACGTGAACTTTCTCTGTCAGTAATCATCCAACTGTTTATTACAACTCGGTATAGTACAAAGGGTTTTGCTACATTTTAAGTATCAAAATAGGCGTATTTTACTGTTGCAGTTCTAGTTTCATTTGTATGCTTGTAGGCCTATAATACTACAAACTTGCAGTGTTTTATTATTTTCAGCTACCGTAAACCAGTGGCAACATTTAAGCCTATTCGAAAACGAAAATGTTTTTAAATGTCACCATGTAAGAGCACGTCAACGAAAACTAGTTTTATTCACACACGTCTGTTACAGAATTACAAATCATCCCATAACTCACAATCACGACGGACTCCAAAGCTGCCCAACGAAGAGCTACGACGGATCCATCTTCCAAGCGGCAGTAATCGGCCGCATAGCGACCTCCGCCAACGAGTCCGTAGTCAGCGACCTTGACGTTGAGTCGACTGCCGACGAGACAGGTGCGCGCGGCGAGATCACGATGTACAATACCAATCTCGGCCAGGTACTTCATACCTGACGCGATCTGTGTCGCCATGTGGATCAGACAGCCGTAACTATTGACATTACACAACAAAGTACAAACATATACTGATACCATGATAACTTCGGCTACGTCCAATTTACTCTGCTGTCAAAATGCACGACAAGAGACCAAAGCAATTTGGCAAAGGCTGTGGGCGTGGTGGATCGAGACTCTCATCTAATACAATGTGCCTTGGGTCTGCAAAAGTGTGTCTACTTCGAACGGAACCTCGATCCGTTCAGTCGTTTTTGTACAGCTCAGCCGCGTGACAGACAGACTGACTGACACACTACGGGATCATCGGTCGCAATAGTCCGCATTTTATTTTTTGATGCGGCCCCAAAACGCTTGCAGTCGAGCCTGAAAAGCATTGAATTGCAACTGGCGGCCTGGCTCGGGGGACCTACTCATTGAGTTTACTGCTCTGCTACAGCTCCTTGACGGGTTAAGGGAAAGGAAGGAGATTAGGCCGCCTATGACCCCGTGTCTGTGGTACGTTGCATGCCAGTGCTTGACTTACCAAACTAATCAGACTTCCGGATTTTAACTAACACTGATCGACAGTGAGTGGAGACTGCTGGCAGTTTGCTGTCAAAATCAGTTAGCTTTGTTGGTTCCCAGCGCTACTAGGCCTACATCTTCATTACATCACCGTCGACGTGGTGACCTTTCACAATGGTCTATGCAGCCATCGTGACCGTTCCATGGAGAATAAAGCATTGCACTGTTATAAATCTCATTATCACATTACCTGAGCGAGGGAGCACCATTACGATGCATTCTCTCGGATGCATCATCGAATACTCGTTGCTGAAGAAACTGGTGCAGATCTCCGTGTGTCGAGTACTCCATGACAATGGCTAGTGGCTCCCTCTGGCGTATAACGCCCAACATCTGCGCTAAGTTGGGATCACTGCAGCGACTCAGCTGCCTCACTGCCTCGTCAAATGATCTCCTGCAAAAACAAGAACATTTAACAAACGATGGCAAAAACATCATGTAGCAATGAATCACTGAATGAGAGAAATGGGAGAGGACTCTTTCCCTGCGATTACAAGGATGACTTTATAAAAGAGTTCCTGCTCAACTGTGGAAAATGGAAAACCAATGACGCCAGCAGCAGAGGGAATCTGACATCACGAAAAGCAGTATATTAATCTAAAGAAAGTTATAATTAACAGACTAGACATCTTATTAACGACTGTCTAGTGTCTAGCTGTCAGCCTGGCCCAGTGCATATTCTCCTGCTAAGCGTGAGAACTGACATGATCACGAGATGGAAGACGACACATGCAATGGCTAGAATGTAACAGTCACAAGAAGCTCAGCTGTGCCTGACATGCCGCCCAAACGCTTGTGTACGTCGTACTCCCAACATCGATTTATTGGCAGTATTTTCCAACTCGCCGTCATTCACCAAAGGGCAGCTCTTGACAGCATATGGGCCGTAGTTCCGACTAGCCTATCTGCCCCTCTCCCAGTGAGGGAGATCCCCTCGAGCTATCGGGTTCCTATTTGGTACGGGAAAACGAAAATGACTGGGCTACAATCTGGTGAAGGTCGCATGGTGATCGACTCAGTCATTTGGGCACAATACATCAACGTGACAGACACACCACAGCCACGTCACGACAGCAATAGCCGCCCTAACGCACTGCATTCGGGCGACAATGAAATGAAAATGATTGACTAAAGACTGAAATTATGTGAAACATTATGTGTATCTTTGTACTTAATCCAGCTCTCAGGCTGTTATACAGCAATAAAGTGATTTGATTTGATTTGATAAGTTGGGTTGTCCATACCTGTCGTGGGCTGCAGCGAATTTGCGCAGTGTTCTGATGACGACAAATCGACAAGAGTCGACGTCGCCGCAGGGTAAAGGATGACGGTCAGAGCGCGGCCTGACTTCGCAGATGTGGACCTAGACACACATTGCATTATTAACATGTTTCCTCTATCCTGCAGAGCATACGACTGGATGAGAAGAGACCAGAGAAGACGAGCGAGGGACATGACATGGCGTCACCAGACCAGATGAAACGCAACGTCAGGTGACAGTCAGTGACATCTCGTCTCCTTCCTTTCGTCTCGGCCTGCAGGCTGCATGCGGGTGGCATCGGACAGCGTAATTACCGTAATGAGTGCTTAATGATGATAAATGGACAGACGTAAAATGATGACGAACCCAAAATAAAAGAAGAAATACGGTCGACAATATAGTTAACAAGACATAGTATTCAAAGCTGAAAACATGATTCGTTTGTTATAACCAGATTATACTGTCACATCATGTGTAACTCACCTAATATGTTCCATTTACACTAAATAGGATGGCCTCAAAGTGTAGCCTTCACCACAAGTCTGTCACAGTCACCCTATGTTTACTTTATAAATTACTTAAATATATATGCACAAAAGACTGCTCAGATAATTGGGTTTTTGCACGAACAGTGCAAGTTAGCTACAAAAAGTGCTTTGTGAGTTTGTTCATTAGTAACAATGAAATGGCCGGTACGATCGCGTCCAAATTTTCAGGGCAGTTCCAGAGCGCCCAGGGATGGTTTTAGCCTTTTAGGTGCAAAAATTTTCGCGGCGTGATAAGCGGGCGCCAAAAAATCGCATTTTTCATTTCTCGCGGCACCAGCTGGCCAAGCGCCAGGTGGAACTTTGCAGTGGGTAAAGGTAAAGGTCATACACTTGATATATCGCCCCTTAGTGAAGGAACCTCACTGCAGAAGCGCTCAGGTATGGCACGCGTTGTCGAGGGTAGTCACAGGCGCAGGCCTGGGAGGCCTTGGCGCTGATGGCCCGGCAGTACGGACAGCGGAATAGCATAGGGGCAGGCAAGAGATGGGGACGGGGCATGCCCGTCTGGTCGGACAAATGAGCTAGTTGAAAAATAATACACAAGACAGAGACCTCTCCGAAGATTCCTTCTCCAAGGTTCTCGACGTGCTTGAAGACGTCGCGCGGCAAGTTATTGACGGGTGCGAAGCAGTCATCATCACGGCGAGCAGTTAGCAGGAGGTTCGTCGTCTCTTCACTTTGCAAATCATCAGTCATAGAGCTACTCACTGACTCACCACGACCTTCCAACTGACCGACGGCTACCGACTTCTCTCTTACGTACGCCTCCTTCACGCAATCTGTCAGATAGTGCCAACTGCATCATGTAATACAACACAAATCGGATTGGTCGGTAATTTAGTCCGCGTCCGTGCATAATCTATTCACGAACAGCATCAGCAGCAGATTGCAGCATTGGATGATACGCCACACCGTCTGCAGGGGCATTTTACTGTTAACACAAGAGTGATAATGCACTTCCACAGCCAGCAAAGTGCAAATGTGACATTCTTCAAAAAGTTTTAGAGTTTAACTTAATAGGCCGCATCGAATGCATCAAATGTGGACTACTGTGATCGATGATCATATAACGCGGTCAGTCACGTGGCGAATGTTCTTACTTATTCGCTAGATGGCGCCACTTTGATGCGGCCATTACTACATTACTGTTACCACCATCAATGCAGTGACTCTGATATAATACACTGTGTCCAAAAAAATCCATGTAACTACGTCTTCGACGATAACTTGAAGAGAAGCGTGCCATTGTAATAATTTTTAGTACAGTTATTACTTACACTATAGGTCATCGAAGATAGTTTCACTTTCCCACTTCACCTATTCTGTGCAACTGCCTTACCTTGGGAAATTGTTGAACCTGAAAATTAGAAATTTAGCCCATCATAGCTGTTAACGCGAACGCTACAACGCCGGGATTTTAAATATAAATGTAACTTTGTAACTTTACTTATTTATTATTTAACTTCCGGTTTAAAAAGAACAATAACAAGATTTATTGCAGACGATAAATTTGTTTACTTTAAATTAAGTAAAAATTAAATGCATGAAAATCGCAGACGAAGATGCTGTTCTCATCAAAAATCTTTATCTGTCGAAGAGCTGGGGTGTTCGAAAGCTGTTGAATGAATTTCTCGACAAAGGTTGGAAACTGGGAAGTAGCGTCTACCTCCTGAAGAAAATCCGCAAGACGGGTACCCTAAACAGACAGCCAGGCAGTGGCAGACCGCGTTCGGCGCGAACTGATGAGAACATTGAAACAGTGGATGACCTTGTACTGAGTCAGGAGGACAAGCCCAAAACGCACCGATCGACGCGCCAAATCTCACGTGAAACTGGCATTCACCGTTCCAGTGTCCATAGGATTATTCACTGTGATCTTCAACTCAAGTGCCTCAAGCGACGTCGTGCGCAACAACTGTCTGAAGCTAACCGCGTCGCCCGTCTGACTCACTGCAAACAGCTGCTGAAAAGGTACGATGATTCTGCGGTCGATTTCATATGGTTCACGGACGAAAAAGTGTTTACCGTCGAACCACCATTCACTTCGCAGAACGATCGGGTCTACATGCCGGTTGGAACCAAGAAGCGATTCATGCAACCCAGTCGTCTACTACGCACGCGCTCGATGTTCAGCAAGTCCGTTATGGTGTCGGTTGCCGCTCAACAGTCCAGACCTGAATCCCGTCGACTACAAGTTCTGGGGCGTCATGCAGCAACGGGTGTATGAATCACGAATCAACAGTGTCGATGAACTGAAGTGACATCTTCACGACGTCTGGCATGGTGTACAGCAGCACATCATTGACTTGGCTGTCAGCCAGTGGAGGCAGCGACTGTCAGCGTGTGTGCGTGCACACTGGAACATTTGGAATATTTGTTGTGAGCTTGTGTAACACAAACTTGAGTTGAAAGCCAAAACGTGCGAATAAATTATTGCTGAACTAACAAAAAGCTGCTTATGGCTAAATCTACGAATTTTCAGGTTCAACAATTTCCCAAAGTAAGGCAGTTGCACAGAATAGGTAAGTGGGAAAATGAAACTACCTTTCGATGACCTATGGTCTAAGTAATAACTGTACCAAAAATTATTACAATCGGACGCCTATGTTCAAGTTATCGTCGAAGACGTAGTCACATGGATTTTTTTGAGACACACTGTATATTGTGTAATCCAGCATTCGTGCTGCACTACAAATAAAACCATTATTATTATTACCCTCGGTAGTATAGACCCCGAGGGTTAAAAACAAATGTTAAAAGCTAAACAAAAACTACTCAAATGGCCAGAGTTCCGAGCCGGGGGAGAAGCTGTCATGCAAATTTATGGAGTTGAAACGTTGAACCGTGACCGACAGCCTCTGGAAAAGAAAAATTGTCGTTCATCCTGGACCTTCGCAGAAATCATACGACCCAGCTGTCGAAGGAAATCAATGGCTGAGTCGTTAATTGGCCCCAGCGTTTCCACAGCAACTGGCTGGAAAGAGAATGAGGCCGGAAGATCAGCATACTTGGCCTCCTTCCTGGAAGCTGCGACTTATTATTATTATTATTATTATATGTGACTCTGAGTGTTGAGTAGGACAATCACAAATAATTTACCGCCAAAGTCACAAGTCCACGAGTTCTGTTCATCCTGACTGTATTTGTGACTGATCATTGGCGATGAGCGTACGGCGTTGTTAAGTTTACAGAACGACGACGAATGGTTGGACAGAGCGCCGGCAGGTGGCGCTAGTGTGTCCTTGTCACATGATGCCACTGACTTGTACACGACGCCATTTGATACCTTCAACACGCCAGACTTTCCATTTGGGTCATATTCTAGAATCTAGACTAGAAGGGTATTGGTCCTAATGCAATCTGTACAACTTAGTTTAGTAGAATAAAAGTAAAAGGCAAAAGTCCGGACACTTGATATAGTGCCTGAAGGAAACCTGGAAATCTCACTGCAGAAGCGCTTAGACATGGCTCGAGTTGTCGAGATATTTCACTGTTTTACCTGCACGCCCATGCATTTATTCTCGTCGAAAATGAACCACACCTGTATAAATAATATACCATATACCTTTGCGGTAGCTGAGTAATTGACAGGAGCTGACGACGGACTGAGATAGTTAAGGCTGAAGTTGGTACAACGAGTGTTTGACAAACTGGAAGTCTTCAGCGGCGATTGTTCGACAGGTGACCGCTTGGAGCTCCACCTCAGCACCACAATGACACTGATGACAATGACGATCACCATAAATGCTCCAGTGCAGCCGAGCAGTATCGCCACAAACATATCTCCGCCGCCGCTGACTGCAATGACCGGCGCTGACGACGCTCGGGACGGACTCACGGACGTCCACCACCCACTTCCGCTTGTGTCACGTGATCTTTCCGTCTCACCTGCAGAAAGTCATGTTCATCAATAATTTGTTTAATACGAAAACAATGGCACCACATAACGCCATTTTGTTCTCTTTATGGTTAAAGAAGCACACATTTACAAGCGTTTGGTAAGCATGATTACATAGACGAAGCTTCCCAACCGTTGTCTCGACTCTCAATGAAACTGAATGGCAAAACGAGTCTTTCTCTAAGACTGTGGCAGGTTTGCGTAATACCACATACCGTAGACTTAGTTAATGTTTTGAACGCAAGGACCCACCACTACTCCACTAGCTCTTCAATTACCTTGACGTGGAACTGCTATTCGTGAATCGGTAAAATGGTTTAGCTAATTAACTTGTCACTTTACGGCAATAAGAGCTCAGCTACCGCTGAGATAGCGCGCGTCGTCTTGGTCACTCACGATCACGTGACAAAGGAACAAACGGGATTGTGATGGCAATCGGTCTTTTTATCACAGGTATTGTGGCTCTAGTGGCAACCGTTACGCCTGAGAACATAGGACTGCGTTTCATAAAAATTTAGTTGATAAATCGTATGAAGGAAGCAGTGCGATTCTCGTTAATAGTAACTGTAACTGAAAAACAGTAACTGAAAAACAAAAAAATCACTTGCAGTTACAATTACTCGCCCAAAACACAAAGAATGCTCGTAATGTGTCAATAGGTCCACATCAGAAATAGATAATGAACTTCAGCGGTATATGTCTGAGGTGGAGGATGGTGCTGTGGAAGATGCGCTCAAGTTTTGGCAGCAAAGAGAGCAATCGTATCCCTTGCTTGCCCCACTAGGTCAAGATTTGGTGTCCGCCCCAGCGT
>Ga0126335_1001278_pt1 | contig 13849 bp, 8 predicted proteins | sample OlaspJWI45metaG_FD_108409 | JGI IMG/M metagenome (GOLD analysis project Ga0126335, IMG submission 108409) | Marine gutless worms symbiont microbial communities from Oahu, Hawaii - Olavius sp. 1 OAHU.JWI-45 metaG | ecosystem: Host-associated > Annelida > Digestive system > Unclassified | place... | reverse complement strand
TGACGCCCGCCGCCACCCCGGGCGGCGGGGTGCCTTTGATGTCTACTCGTGTCACACCTGCAGTCTGTATGGCGGAACGTGAATAGAAATGCTGGCCTCATTTGTAGTCACATTCTGTCGACGCGGACGGACCATGTGTTTCAGTCGCCGAGTCCGATTACCGTTGATCGTTATTGCAGCGGGCATATCGGTGTCGGCGGAGACACGCAAACCGATATATCATATTCGCCGATATGTAAAGCAACGAGTGAATACTCACCGATACGCAGTATCGGTCTAACACTAGTTAGAACTTGAAACCCTGTTGCCATGGGGGATGGGGACCCTCATCTAATACAGAGCCTCCTGGGCTCCCAAGAGGCTCTGTATTAGATGCCTTGCAGCAGCAGCAGTATTCAAGGTCAGGCTTAATAATGGTTTTATTTGTATTGCAGCACGAATGCTGGATTACACACACAATATCTGCCACGCAGGGCAGTACGTATACGCAGTTCAGCACGGTAATGCAAGCAGCCATTCATGGAATACAGCCATACAGGGGGCGCTAGGTTTACTCAATGCCGCTAAAGTTCCCGGTTTTTACACCGGTACTCATTTTGCCTACCCCGTAGGGATGACCAGGCTGAGTTGGCCTGGGTGGCTAGTTAAAACCGAGAGGGTACGAACGGGGTTCAAACCCATCCCAGTACTAGCCGGGCTCGATGTAGGATAACCACGTTGATCGTGACCAGCGCGCTACCGCTACACCAAACCGCCACCTGCTTCAGTGCCACCGTGACCACTCCACGATATTACAGTGAATAAACAGTTGTATTGTTGTAAACTTGTCTGCATGTTCTAATCACAAGCTGCTGTGATATTAGATGTGACTCTGCTGTCTGACATTTCTGGACTGCGCGAGGAAGTCTTATCTGTGTTGGAACATGCACTGCTTGGAGACCAGTTAGCTGCCGAGTTTTTGCTTTGTCATCTTGCCTCGTCTGTGTAAGATTTCTCTTTCTGTCGTTAAGTAAGTAAATAAGTAGCGAGTGAGTGACTGAGGAAGCATTGTCTATGTTGAAACATGCGTTGCTCAGTGATCATATTTTTAGCTGCTGTGTCACCTGGCGTCATCTGTGTAAGATTTTTATTAGTCATTTTATTTTCATTTTTATGGCAGTAAAACTGTGTGATCCCTTGAAAATGCGTGCCATTCCTGAGCGCCTGTGATGGGGTTAGCCCGTAAGAAGGCGCTATATCAAGTCATCTACCTCTGCCTTCTTATTTGATTTTAAAGCAGTAATTATTGTCGAGTTTGTGAGCCATTTCTGGAACTCACTCCCATTGTCAGTTTGTGACCCATCGCTGACATTTACTCAGTTCTGTGTTGTTCTGCAGAGTACATGAAACATTGTCTGCAACATTAAGTGTTTTTTTGGTGAAAACATTTATACAGTAAGTAAGATTACAGTTACAACTGACACATCCCGACAATGTTTGCCTTAACGTTTCAGTCTCTATCATTAGAAGAAGCTGGTTGAGTTCTTCTTCCGTTTCTTTCCACAGTAGTGATGTGACGTGGCAAGAAATCGGTCATATGTGTGGCTCAGTGTGTAGCTGCCTTTGTCCCGGTTCATAGAACGTCGTCCCTCTTTTCAGATGTGTACCGCTTCCTTGATCCATCTGGTACTTCTGTCAGACTCCCTGTCTAAGGTTGTAGATGCCGGCCAGTTGATACGTGGTTATCCTGACTTGCAATGTCTGTGACAGTTTAGGCTTACTTACTTCCACTTACATGGAGTGTTTATTGTTATCTGCATTACAAATGCTGTGGGCTTGTGTGGGTAGCTATGGTCGTCAGAATGTGGTTGCGTTGGGTAAGTTTGCGCTGAACCTGACCGGCGTTCCAAGTCAACAAGGTTCTGATCTCGTCAGCCACCTGAGCCGTCTCTTGTCAACGTTTGTTACTAAAGTACGTTAGAGTCAGTATCTTAGTATTGCTGATCACATAGCAGTAGCAAAAAGACGCTGGCTTACGTAGGTCCGGGTAATCTACATTTTGGTTTATGATCAGGGTCGGTCGATATGTCTTTGCGTACAAGATTACAAGTCTCTATGTCGAGCGGTTGTGATGTGGGACAGAACAGCTGATGTATGATTACCCTGCTAGTACTGTAGGTAATGTGTCCAGATAATGATGATGTCACTTCTCGGGGTCGGCAGAACAATAGGGTCACAAGAAGAGTTTCGGGTTGTTCACAAATACACGGAAAGGAAAAATGCAGGCGTGATATGTGACATAGTGGTAGTAGATTCCTTACTATAGAGATTGAGTTGCGTTCTCACGGTGTGCACCACAGTTGTAATAGTATTGCTTGATCAGATGTTGGGGAAGCGTTTTGTGGCACACATTTTTTGCTTTGTACTTTATTATTATCAACGTGAATTTAAAAAAAAAATTCTGTGCATCTTCGTGTGATCGCAGTTAGTGGGTGGCCGTCTAGGCAGATAATGGCTTGCCATAGAATAGGACTTTTGTTGGTAATTGTTTTGTTTCGATATTTGGTTTTCATATATCAATACCAGTTTACCAACTCAGCTGAACTCAACAATGAAGTGTAGTGTTGTCTGCTGTAGTCGCACGTGCTGCCACTATCTCTGTCCGAGATGAACACTCGTCGTTTTACACCAAAGAAAGATTACACATTAAACCGGCTAAGTGCTGGCCTACTGCAGCTGTCAGACAAGACGCACCTTACTGTGGATGAGACAGCTATGCAGCCTGGACAGCTTGATAGCAATGGTCAGTGGTAGTAGTAGTAGCAGTAGTAGTATACACCATGTTAATACATGCCACACTATACTGAAGTAATTTGCAAAAAAAAACAATTATTGACATGTCCACTTCACTTGCGTACCATTGCTACACTACCTTGGGAAATATTAATTTTGGTTTTAGGACCATTTTGGCTGATTTGTCCCGTCATCAAAGCTGTTTAAATGACTTCGAAACGTGACGATGAAATCTGACCAATGAAAGATTTTTACTGTTGCATACTACTGTGATGTTGAGCTGAATGCTGGTGCAAGAGATGCTTCGTCCACTTGTGCCATTACTGTGATGCTGACATCTTCCAGCAAGGCAGTGTGCCAACACACACATCAGACAATTGAGTTACTGCAGCGTGAAATTCTTTAAGTTTACTGGTCCAGGCTTATGACCTCCATTCAAGGCCTGTGTGGATGAAAGAGAAGGTTATTGAAATATTTCAGCTCTGCTGGACAATAATAATGTGTGGAAAATTGCAACCACAATATTTAAAATTTGTTAATAAAGTCATTAATATGCAGTTCAAAATTTGTAGCAACAGTATGCAGGTGAAGTGGGCGAATGAATAACTGCTCTGTTGCAACTTGCCTCACTATATTGTATGCAAAATATTATGGATATTGGTCAGTGTTGTAGAAACTACAGCAAAATAAAAAAGGTGAGCATTTTTTGGAACACAGTGTAGTAGTAGTAGCGATGGTCTGTCGGAAGTTATTTGAAAAATGAAGAAACTGAGCATTCCGAAGAAACGATGAATTAATATCTCATTGGTTGACAGAGTTCTTATTACCACCTTTTATATTTAAAAATAACTCAAACTCAGCCTGGTCATCATTCTGTGGGTTGGCAAAATGGCTATTGGTGATGATTACGGCCACTGCCAGGGAAGACTGATGAAGTGAGTTAATTGTGTCGGTCGACATTGGGCTGTATGCTAGTTTAGTTGGACCCTTGACTTTGCCAGCTCAGTATGCCAGTGGGATGATCTCTGTGCAGTGGAGTTTGGTCGTCGTGAAATCTTTTTCTTCTTTTGAGATGTGCTTTTAACAACATAACATCCCCAGCTCACTAACATTAGGTAGTCTGACCCGGAATTTTTGTGGTTAATGACATTAATAAATAGAAAAATGGTTCACGTGATAGTACTGTTGTGCCAGGTGTGGCCAACATGTCGGCCCTAGGCAGCGTCATCTCGTGGCAGAAACTTGACTATGACTTTCAGTTTCATCAACAACCGTTTCACACGGACATTGCCGTCCTTGTATTGTCTGAGGGAAAGTCTATGCTCAAGGTTTGTGTGCTTGGCTATTTTTATATGATGATCGTAAGTTGGAGTGTATTATGTTTTGGAATCCTAAACCTGAGATGTCCATGGGTTGGGCTGGCTCCAGGTTTATTTTAAATGTGTTAGGTTGAGTTGTTCCAGTTGAAAATTGTAGAGATTAATTTTTTTCGCTGATAGTGGTCCAAACTTGTTTGTGCAGCTCACAATTGCAGTGTCAATGTCCAGTTCACGATGCTTAATTTTCCTTCGTCGTATGCATTCCTGCAACTGTTACATTTACATCGTACAATATTAATTTAACAATATGGAGTATACACCGTTGTGAAAAGAATGGAACTTCTAGTATTTTAAGCATAATTTTGACAAAGTTCCACAAGTTTTCGTAATTCTGGTACAATTCATCTTGATATCTAAGGTGGCCGGTAGATTATGAAACGTATTATCATTACTTGCACAACATGACGTAATGATGACGTGAGTTGACATCAAAATGCTCGCACTACTGTGGAGTTTCTGGAAAGAAATGCCAAAGTTCATTTTGCCGTTACTGTGGCCTCCTAATTTGCCAGATTTAAATTCGGTTGCCTATAGCATCTGGAGCATACTGCAAGAGAAGGTGTACAATACATGCATCACTCATCTCAATGACCTCAAACATCGCATCAGAATCAGAACCGAGTGGGCCAAGCTGCATCGCGTTATCGTTGCTGCAGCTGTCCGTCTGATTTTGTTGCAGTTGTCAGTTATGACATTGTGCATTTTAATGCATGAAGGTCGTTTAATTCACAAGGTAAAGTAGTGACACTGTTTAGGTGCAGTGGACATATGTTGTGTTAGGTTTCGCATTACCTTGACGACATTCCATGCAAAAATTACAACAATATATTTCTGTTTATCAAAGTTAAGCCTGATACATTATCGGTTCCATTTATTTGGGACACAATGTATAAATGCTATATTTCAAACGTCTGTAAAAACTTGCCTTAGAAATGGCTATAATGTGTCGAGTGGGACGTACGGCCTTACTAACTGAAAGCCTGCTTTGCAGTGTGACTGTATAGTGCCACTATTACTGGTCAGTTCTTCATCAGTCGCGGACACATATCAAGCCATCAACACATTTGTGACTCCTCGCCTACTTACAAGGATACGCACATACCTTGGATACATTCAGATGCTTGAGTACAATGTGACTGAGGATGTTCAGAAGGTTGGCGACTGTTTTCAGTGTTGTATTGTACTGTCGTTGCTGTAATCATTGAAAAGTTAGGCCTGTGTGGGCTCCACGGTTGTAAGACTAGGCTCTGCTCTGTTGCTTGGCCAGACGTCATAAAGTGACCATACATGTGGCATGCAGACTGTTGGGATTGATGATCCCGACGTCTGTCATGTCGGTGGGCTGTGTAAAATGGCTGAATGGATCAATGGATTATGTCGTGTTTGCGGTGATGACCCGAGAAACGTTAAGTAAGTAACGCATTGAAGGGAAGGGGGTTTGATGTGGCCTGGAAAGTACTGTCTGAAATGACCCAACAGTGGGACGTTATACTCCACCAACTTACGCACTGACCAAGTTTGCTTAGATTTTTTCAGCTATTGCCACGTCCAATTGGATGTTTGTGAATTAAGCTGGCGGTGTGGTGTAGTGGTTAGCGTCGTTGGTCTGCTCAGCGAAGTTAATCAATGCCAGGTCCGGTTAGTACTTGGATGGGTGACTGTCTTAGGGCAGGTAAGCCATCTGGATATGTAACCAGCCAGCTAGATCAACTCAGCCTTCCATCCCTTCAGGGTCGGTAAAATGAGTACCATCTTTGGCTGGGAAGGCAGTGGCATGGTTCGTACCATGACTGTGCACTTAAAGTACACATACTATCTGTTATTAGGCGTTGGAGCAAGACTTTGTGGAGAGTAGACATGAGGGACCTGATCAGATGACAGTTGATGACTTCCACTCACTACTCACACTCGCCAGGTCACTCCTGCTGCCTTAATATCTTCAATTTATTGGTTTGGTCGTGTTTACATGTGAAATTATTTCAGCCTGAAATTGTTTTAGAGTTGTTTCAGTGTTTCATTTCATATGTAACCACCCGCTGAAATTGTTTCAGCCACTGAAATAATTTTATAATTCTTCAAAGTTGTTATGCGAGATTGAACATGTCCAATATTATTCATGAGCTACAGTTTTGCAACCAATCACAGTGTCCTGCAGACTGCAGAGTCATGTGATAATGGCCTAATACTGTGTGACGTTTGTCAGTAGTAAATGGCTCCGAGGAAATAAAGTGATGTCAAAACAGAATGTGGGTGCCTAAAGGCTTTTATACATGCTTTTTCGCAATTCCCATTAAGCAGTTGCAGCAGTTTATGGCAAGCCAATTTTATTTTTAATTGACATTTTCAGATACTTAATTACTGCTGACGTCTAACAGTAGGCTAATGATCCTAACATTCTGCATTAAATTAATGATTTAATCCTGTTCTACGCTGCGTGTGTGGTACTGTACAGTTCCGCAAGTGGCAGTTCACAGACACTTAAACAAAAAATGTCACTAAAGCTTTGAAGCCAACGAATTTCACAGACTATTGCTACCAATAACTCTGGAAGTGACAGCTAGCCACGCCCATTTCCTGAAACTATTTTGAGAAAATTTTAGGCATGTTTCCACGTTTTCATTTCACGTGTAACCATGGCCTTATTTAACTGCTTCATGCTTGTAGAACAGTGTAACCGACAGTAAGCTGTTAAACTATTGCTCCAATTTGAAACAAATTTGGCGCAAGTCTGCCTTTGAGCCTTAAGGCCCTGTACGGGCTCTGGGGTTGCTGGAAGAGATCGTTCCATTCCGTGTTTCCTGGCTATATGCGACAATTATAAAAGGCGTTTTGTAGCATGCTGTTTTTGACTTACTGATAGGTTTGTGTTGTGTGTTATATGTTTTCAGTCTTTTGTCCCCTGTTGTATATCACTGTTTCAGTAACATTTGATATTTTGTATATTTTTAATACTCTGTTAGCTAGTCTAAATGCAGTATTAATAGCTATGATGTCATGCTCAGCTAATGGCGCGGCGGTCAAACAGTCAAGATTAAGCGCTTTTCAAATATAGATTTAGTTTAATGCAATCCAGCATTTTTTGCTGCAGATACGTAATAAACCATTCTGATTGTGATTCTGATTTGTGTTACTCATTTGCACGATTGTTCAGTGCAGTTGATTGAATTCTGAAATGACTGTTTATGCATGGAGCTGGGTGTTGAAACCTACTTATGCTCTGTGAATACACTGTGTGCAGGCTTCTGTCACTGACATTTGCCGAGACAAAACTGACATTGTCAACGTGGCAGCGCGCCAAATCCATGGAATGTCTGCGCAAACAAAGGCTCGCCAACATTCACAGTGCTTGACTGTACACTGTCACTATTTGATAATTTGTCCGACTTTATGAGAAAGTTATGGATTACAGACTAGATTTTGTTTGTGATTTCAAAATATGAAAATCAACTACAGAGATGATCTTCTGTAATGAACTGTTGGCACACAGTACTACAGCTGTACATCTACCTACTGTCTGCTGATTCTGTAATGAGCTAAAACTTGCAGCTGCATCACTGGCCTATTAATGAGACATAAGATAGATTAGAATAAGAATTAAACTGTGTCTGAGGGAAGCACAAACCTGCACTGTGCTGCTGTTTTGCGACCGTTTAAGCGTTAACGTAACAGACAATCTGAGCAATTTCCGGCCAGTAGTTTTTGAGTTGTACACTAATGCTTTTTTGCTGCCGTGACATCCTCAAGACCTTGAAACTGAACCCTGACCTACTCTGAAGGTACTGAAAATGAAGTTGCTAGGTAAAGCCATTCAAACTAGACAGCTTGAATTGAAAAAGTACAAAAATAGCTGTCAAGGTCAAATGTCACCAACTTTGAATCACTTCTAGCGTTCACCATGGAACACATTCCTACCAAGTTACATCAATTTCTGATCAATAGTTTTCTAGATTTGTTGCGGACAGAGAGACGTACAGTTAGATGCCGACAAAAACACCTGCTCGCAGAATGCTAGTGCATCGCACGGTGGTGGGTGTAACTGTAAGAACGACAACGGCGTTTGTATTCGTTCACAAGAAACATGCAGACAGTCCGTGCAAAAACCCTGATTTTTGGTTCAGCCTTGCAAGATGGGGTGCAGAATTTTTCTCAACGGTTTTGGAGTCTCTGGGGGGGGGATAGATAGTATATAGATAATCCAGCAGTTGGCACGCTGGCATCTTTGAGGAATTCGAAATAAATTGATATTCTTTGCAAATGGTGGTCCCCTTTGACAGTGAAACAAAAAAAACGTTAATATCTCAAAAACTAAAGGTTTCATCACATATGTTTCATTGCTAACAAATATAAATATGGGTGCAATCTTTACCAAAATATTGGTTTCAACACTGGCTTTAATACTGAAATTACAATAGGAGTTGTCTAATATGAATGTACTTCATGTGCAAATATTCTCTTTCTCTGCTGATCAGTGAACTACCTTGATACAGGGAATGCAAGATATTTCGACAAGCAAATAAAAAATCTGATTTAAATATAAAAATCCGGATTTTTACATTTTTTAAATCATGATTTTTTTCCAACCCTGGAAAGATAGGAGGCTGAGTCAGCCTGGTAAACTGGCATCGAGTGCCCACAATTCCCTTTAGACACAGATACGTGCAGTATTTGTCACACAAATAAATATGACTTTAATGCATTTGATAAATCCTGTTATACCATGTAGCAGTAATAATGGAAACGGCGCAACCGGGTAACAGTGAAAAGACGAGATTCTTGAGCAGTTAATATCGGCAAAAGTGTGTGGGACTAATTTCTAGTGAACTAACATAAACAGCAAATATTTGCAGAGTTACCAACGATGGTGAATATTTTGCGTTACCTGTTAGAGATGCGAATTGTCGTGAAATTTTCTCAGTAAAAACTTCATCTTTTTGTGAAATTTATGTAGCATAGATACAAGAGGGCCGAGACACCGAACAACACATGCAGAGCTATTAGAACATAACTATATGCCGCCCTGCTTATTGCTGACATTGCACATTTGACTTTATTATGGCAAATGTTTGTTTCAACATATTAACTAAATAAATCAGTCAGTTACAATGAACTTATAGTGGAAGTAGTTATTTCATTGAATATCTCAAAAAATGGTTTTGGAGTTTTTAAAAAATTATAAAATTTATAGAAAATTTAGAATTTGTCATTGAAAATTTCACCTCGCATCTCTACTCCACAGTACAGAGACTACATATCATTTTTGCATTCTGTTAACACTGTTGTCTGTCTGAACTCTATTATATTCACGTAAAATACTAACAACACTACTGAAAGATACCACCATCACATGAAACCCCAAATAACTTAACAGAAACCTAGTTCCGGAGCATTTCAACATCACCACTAGGTTTACTTACAGTACTCAACGGCGCAGCCAAGAATCCTGGTCACAGATATAAATAACACAAATATCATACATTGTCAAGGCAAATGTCACGCTTCCTTAAGAAATATTCACACAAATGCTACAACAAAACTACTGAAAGATATTGATGAAAGAAAGTAATCTATGACAACAAGAAATGGCAGATATACAATAGTCATGTAGGCACCATGCATCAGTTGCACTTTCAATCCTGTAGTAGCAATATTCAGTTCTTCATAAGCAGTGGTGGGCACAGTGACGCTAATTAGCGAAAAAGTTTGCAGATTATTGGTTCCGCTAACTTTGAAAACCATTGGCGGACCAATTAGCTTCCGCTAAATTTAGCTACGAAAACTTTTAAGTCTGCTAACAGGAAGACAAGCCAGAATAAATAGATTAGGTTATTAGAATAGTGAAACTAGACAGAGTAAGACTGTAAAAAGTTTAGATTATCTCGTAACTACGACCTTGTCATGCTATACCTTGTTGGAAAGCTGTTTACTAAGCTGGAACATATTAAAATTTCAGCTCTATTTTAAGGCTTTTATTGCAAAAAAACTAAACCATAAATTCACACCATATAGAAAGTTAGCGGTTGTCGTTAAGTTCTGCTGACTGCTCTAGTGGTTTAGCGTTAGCGAAGCTGACTATTTCAGTAATTATGGCTCTATTTCCCACTCGGCACATACCAGGTCATTTCAGACACGAGTCTTTAGAGAGAGTCAACTGCCATGCCACTGACGACCGTACTGAGTAACAAAATGAAACGCACACCAAAAACTCAAAATATTTTGACACAAATATATCGCTCTAGAAAGAAAGACAACACCTTCAGGAGTACTGCCAGCCGCTGTCGTGTCATCAGCCGCCACCGTCAATCTGCACACTGGTCAACTGACTGTTCCATGAACCAGGATGAACTACAGCAACCGCAGTTTCGCCGTACAGGGAACAGTCTCCTCACTGAACTCTGAGCTCCAGACATTTCACTCGAAACATTCGGACGTAAACTGAAGACATCCTTGTTTACAGCATGACTGTCGACTTAGTACATTAGCTGCATTGTGCATCTCTGCTTGTGCCATCTTCACGTCAGAAGTTCGACGGCACATGCTCAGTTTCCAGTTTCTCTTTATTTTAAATTTTCAGTGTGTTCATTCCAGTTGTGTTCAATTATATCAGTCATAAATCCGACAGCAGCCTCTCAATTTACTCTCCATTGCTGAAGAGGAAATTAAAACAATCGACAGAAATGGCAATGCTTTATAACATGGCGGCACTTGAGCAGTGTAACATGAAAACAATACAGCAACACAGTAACAGCTTGATATTCCGAAGATCCGTATTATAAACCTCAGATTTCATTAGCTTTAAGGTTGTATGGTTAGGGTTAGGTTATGGTCAGCTGTAGCCTGTAAGGGCTAAATAAATATTTCAAGGCCAGCATTAGAATTATGACCTTAGCATTGTAACCTTTGGAATATCAACACAAAATTATCAACAATACAGCCGTCACACCTAATGCAACGCAAACCTATTCACGGTGAAAACACATTGGTGAAACACACAATGTATGAGCAAAAAGCAGCAGCAACTGTAATACACAACAATCTCACTGACTGCGGAACATTCAGATTCTGGCACACAAAATCTCTCCTTCCCTCTCTTTTCTTTCCCTTAGATGTAGGGACTCTAAATCCAGCTACGGGTCCGAGCCATTTTTCCGTTCCAGTTTTTCTGACCAAATGCTACACTGCCAGCATCACAGGCACTGTTTTGCCTATAACTGCTCCCCAAGCAGGACCAGGTGGAGCCCTGCCACCAAATGCAGTTACACAGACTAGATTTCAACAATATAAAATGTCAGAAAAACTGGGATGGAAAATGGCTCAGTTCTGTCTGTCCCACTTCAAAAGCAGTTATGGAATTGTCTGCCATTGCTGCATAGGTTCCACAGTCCATGGGTAATACACATATATAACAAGGCGTATATTGTAAAATCTTATCTGCATCGGTCGGTTTAAACGTGCATAAAGCAGTGTGAAATTGTAAAACGTCAAAAGTGTTCTTGCATAAATACTTCATACAATTCCGCAAAACGCAACGGAATTTCTACGTCTACGAAAAATATTCAAACACAGGAATCCTTACACCACACACGGCGTCGTAGGCGAGAGTTCAATAAAAAATAAAGTAAAATGTCAAATGGCGCAATACAATGCTGTCCAGGTAGACTGCGGCATCTATTACTACATCGCTAATTATCCACACCATTCAAAAAACTGACGACACAAAATCTGCTGTGTAAAGGTATACTCTGCAGCTTCGGAAGTTACAAACTGACAAAGATGTCAGTCTTACTATTACATTAACAATCTGTCGCTGTTGTTTAACTTTGGTTAGAAATTTTGTTTGCGCAAGAAGAAAATGTGGTTAGGTTTCCAGATTTTGACTAAAATGCAGCAAAATCTCCGCACAGATGCTGCTGGGGAAGGTCACGCTTGCAGCACTGTCCAACATAGGTATCAGTACAATACCAACATCAGATAGCAAACAGACAGAGATTTCAGGAGAGGAACAATGAGGCCATAGGATGGGGCATAATGCCCCAGCAACAATTTCACAAAGTCCAATCACAAACAATGTAAAACACTGTGGACAGACGGACAATGTGCTTGAGAGAACAGCATACCGGTACATCGTTGAAATAACTGTGGACTCAACTCATTCAAACTTGGACGTAAAACGATCCATTAATATCAAGTTCTACCAAACTGGCATCACACAACAAATACCGTCTGTGTGACTTGCCCCGGTGCAGAAAACTCGCATCCTGCCTAACGTGAGATGCTCGAGCACCCCAGTACCGATGTGGCTGCAGAGAATGACAATTAAATAACGCCGTCTCAGATCGTGCGTGGTCTTGCTACGACGATCCGTTGCCCAGAAACTTCATCATCATGCCTGAAGCTATTGCTGCCGGACCACGACCACTGCTGCTAGAGCCGTCCTTACTGGATTGTGAGGATGAAGACTCGCTCAGTCCTACTGACTGCGCTGCCTCTTCCACCTACATACAACAGCAATCGTATCCATATAACGAAACAAAGTACCATCTCAGTCTTCTTTCCTTGACGACAAGTTCCAATTTCTGCAGTGATATCTTCTCGGACTTCTTCACTTCAGACTTTCTTCTTAGAGAAATTACCCAGTATCGTTCACTGAAACTTGTGACGTGTTGCTTCCAACTGTTTGTTTTGCTTAACAGACCGAGGCCACAGTGCTGAACTGTAAAGCATTGACATAACCAGTGACTCGTACAGCTGCGCATTCAAAGCCAAACTAATGTCTTTGTTCTTCCATACTGGCATCAACCTTCCAACTGGTAAGGCTTTGTTACGAACAACCACGAATGCGTCTCAATTTCGGACAGTGGGCGTTTTCGTATGCAGCAACACCCGCACGAAACAAATTACCAACTTTTTTACAGCAGCTCATTCTAAAACTTTTAAGTGTCATCTAAAACTGTTTTATTCCTACAAGCTTTTACCTAACCTGTTTCACGTTTTTACACTTCTTCCATAGTTTGACATTTATGATTTTAATTTTTATACTGTTAAGTGCTGATAATTTTATATGCAAGCAGACTGTTATGAACTATGAACTACGAGCAACATATCTGAAAGTCACAGTCCAGTTTTGGGCACAGAGTCAGAGACAAGAGTTCTAATTTTCAAAACCTGGATCAAGAATCCAAGTTTCCTAAACACAAGATTCACGGACTCACCTGGAGCCGACTGCTGACTGTCTGGTATGTTTTACTCTTGAGCATTGTCTCTGACACTCCCTGTAGCTCAAAGTCCGAGTAACATTTCTGTCACAAACAACCAGCAACCATCATGACACGCAGTTTTGTAGTATCTTACATAATACATAGTAGGTCTATGGGTCAACCATAAATTATACAATGCTCTTTGGGGGGTCAAAAATTGTCTCATGCATTATATGAGGGTAATGGGGGTAGTCAGCATTATATCAATGTGCAGAGTTTGCAGATTGTTTAAAAAACGAGTCTGTTCTTTAGCTGTTGTATGGACGTTTTTGACAATGTACGTGTTTTATCCATTTTTATCTTGCATTCTTCTGCTGTCTTTAATTTTCATTGATTTGCTTGCATCGCTTACAGTGTAGTTACATTTTGGTAAATAAAACCTCAAATTCGAAAAAATACATCATATATGAAGAATCATTATTCGGTGTGGTGACTAGGGGGAAG
>Ga0126335_1001277_pt1 | contig 13854 bp, 6 predicted proteins | sample OlaspJWI45metaG_FD_108409 | JGI IMG/M metagenome (GOLD analysis project Ga0126335, IMG submission 108409) | Marine gutless worms symbiont microbial communities from Oahu, Hawaii - Olavius sp. 1 OAHU.JWI-45 metaG | ecosystem: Host-associated > Annelida > Digestive system > Unclassified | place... | reverse complement strand
CTGTTTGGAACAGTCTGTCAGAGTCAGTTCGGGCATCGTCATCACTGCCAGTTTTTCGTGGTAGACTGAAGACCGAGCTTTTTTCTCGCTCATACAGCTGTTCCGACTAGTACCACCAACTAACGCGTCGACTATTACGTGACTCTTTTTTAACTGTTACGTGTCCTTGCAGTCTTAGGGCTATATGCCACGTCAAAGTTAATTCGTCTATCATCATCATCATCATCATCACATACACTTATAAGGCACCGTGCCACGGTAAGTCACTGTACCATGTAGTTCTTTCGTTCTCCCATCGTCATTACGAGGACGGCAACAGGGCGTTTCCGGTTGCCGCCCCAAAAGTCTGGAACAATTTGCTGGACGACATCGTATGTTCTGCTTCCCTCTCTACCTTCTGCCGCCTACTGAAGACTTTTTTGTTTGATGTTTCGTTTCCTGATTTGATTCTGTAACTGTTTTCCTGGGTTTGTGTCTTGTGACACTTTAGAAGTAGCCACAGTTATTTAAACCACTAGTGCTATAAAAATTATTATTTACATTACATTCGCTAAAGTTCATGAAAGGTGGAAGGTGAAGTTCGCTTATTCATGCTTGGAACAGCTGTGACGTCCACTGCTCGTACTTCGAGAAACAGGTATGTATGCAAATCAAAACATTTGTTATTGAAACTTATTTGCTATAACAACTGGAACAGTTTTTAAGTAAAATTAAACTGTGTCCGAGAAGAGCACAAACCTGCGCGCTGCCGCTGTTTTGCGACCGTGACCTTGAAATTAACCCGGTTAACTCGATATTCTAAAAATGTACCTTCGAACTGAAAATAAAGATGCTAGCTAAAGGTATTCGATACTTAGAGCTTGAATTAAAAAAATACGAAATATGTCTCAAGGTCAAAGGTCAAGGTCAAAATGTCAAAGGCTCCGGATTATTTCAAACGTTATCGCAAAAGATATTCCGACAAAGCCCCAACAATTTCTGACCAGTAGTTTTTGAGTTGCACGCTACAGCTTTTGCGCTGACGTGACCTTGACCTTGGACCCATGACCTTGAAACTGAAGCATGACCTAGATATTCTGAAAATGTACCCCACACCGAAAACGAAGTTGCTAGGTCAAGCCATTGTAAAGGTATAGCCTGAGCTGAAAAATACGAAACTAGCTCACAAGGTCAAAGGTCAAGGTCAAATGTCACCAACGTTCAACCACTTCTAGCGTTCACCACGGAACATATTTCTGGCAAGCTACATTAATTTCTGATCAGTTGTTTTCGAAATTTTCTGCGGACATACAAACAAAAGTACAGACTTCGCCAAAAACAATACTTGCTCGCAGCATAGCTGACGCGCAAGTAGCTATTATATAACGCATGATGCTGTCCCAGAATGGTCTATCGCCGGAATAAAATTTGCGTAACTTCGCCGGCTGCGAAATCGTTTGTCAAAAATCACTTGTAGGCCTACGGCGAGAGTTATTACTCGCACACAATGTCAGCCGTCGGTCCGTCCCACAGCGCGATATTATCTGCGTATAAAGCGGAAACTGCTATTGCTTTTTACAGGACATAATGCGTCTGGCTTTATAATGACGTGTCTGCACACTGTTACCACTCGTCTGCCGATAAGTTCATGATTAATCCGGTGTGTCTGGAGAGAGAAAAGGTCAAACTATCGCTTGTCTGTAGCCTACTTTGCAACAGAGCTTCTTTCTGACGTCATCCATTACATAAAATGTAAAAAATGATAAATTCTTCATTTTTATTTGTTTACAACTAAACTTGTTCTGTAATATTTTTACAATATTTTTTTACAATACGGCATGTGTAATATCACACAATCGTCCGAGTTTTGTAGTATCCACTTTGCGGACTACTCCGGACTCTCAAGGATTAGCAAGTCTTTTACTGACATACCAGGGATCGACTGGACATCGTGTGGCGGGATCAGTCATTCCGGTGACTGTTTGACAGGCGACGATTCAGCAGGGATCAATTGATTTTACGATGCATGCAGTCGGCCGGTCTGCAAGTCGACGACTGAACGGTGTGAATTGATGACTGTGATATTCGCTGTCAACTGGAGATGTGCGGGAATTGCTGCTTTCCACATACCCATTTCCTCTCATTTAAACTCCCGCTGGACCACCGTGAACATCACATGACAATGAAATGTGCAAATCGGAAGCGACATTTCGACTGTTGACATGTAATGTTGCATGTGGTCAGCGTCACAATGTCACATGTCATAACACAATGTGAATATGTTGCACACTGCTGCTGTGGAACAGTAGACTCTTCACGCTCTCTGGTGGTCAGTTCGAATGCGGCGATTTTCCACCAGACGGCAGCATTAAAAACTTGTTCATTGGCTGCTGATCATTTCGACGAGTGAGAATTTTTGGCACACATGAAAAGTAGCCATTTCCACTCCAATCACTGCACAGCGACGTAGACACGAGCGAGTTGGTAGCAGCTAAAAACCCGCCCCAAAACAAAGAAAGGGGGCCAAAAGAACCACTTTCTACTTATGAAAAACTAAATTTAGCGCTAAAACCATCAGAATTCACCATTTTGATGTCAAAAATTCATTTTTTCTCGTAAGAAGCACACGGGGGTGTTCCCTTCCCACACTCTGTACTAATCGGTCCCGGGTCAGAAATCTTGGGGATCGAAAATTTTCTGCCTACGTCGTTGTCATTGCACCTTATCTTCCCATTCCCAATTTGGGCACAATAATTGTTATTGTAATTATTAAGATCCCATTTAATTGGGATTCCCACGGGAATCCCATTCCCAAGGAGAAACCCACTGTCACGCACACCTCTACTGCCAACGCACTGCAACTGATGCAGCAAAGGACTTCTCCGGCCTCCGTGCACTTCGATGACACATAAATTTGCTCTGGCTATAAATTCCGACAGTATGAATGACGACCGACCATCTCTGTCTGATCATAAAACGCTGTAAGAGCTTGTAGCTGCGCAGAATACTGTACGTCCTCCTTGCTACTGCATCCAAGTCTTCCTTCCACCTTACATATTCTCACACGACCGCAATTTGCTAAGGCATAGACTACAATTACCCGGAACCGACAATGTCTACGGCCTACGTCAATCACCAGCATACACTGTGTCTTGAACACATTCGTTTATCGCGATGACAAAATTATAATACTTGACGTAAGACTTTTCAGAACAAACTACTGGTTACACATTGAAACTATTAATATTTCGTAGTCTGACAATGCAGAATCAAAAAAATTAATTAATAACACGACTACGTGTTAACCATTTTCCTATTTTTTTCGGCTGAAAATTTTCGACTTGACTTTTCACTGTGCAGACTTGTTGTTGACTGTTATATTACAAGGTCGGTCACCTTTGATACTAAGCTGTCACTAGTCCATACACTGTAGGTTTGTTTTTTCATAATGTTAGATTAAAATAAACACGAGATAAAATTTAAATATGAACGTTTGCTAACCGTCAAATTGTCCGCCATTGCAGCCGCGGAATGTCTGCACGAGCAGCGACACAACAACGAGCGCGACGCCACAACTACTTCCGGTCATCAAGCAGACGCGACCCGCGGCCGCCGAAAGCGACATGGTCAGTGCGCATGTGCGAGTCCGACTTCCGGCGCCGCCGACCGACGTAGCACTGCCCGCGCGACGTTGCTGGATGGTCATGGCAGGACGTAATATGCACAGCGAGTCGTCGGAGGCTGCAGACATGTGTGAGCTCATTGCACGAAAGAATCAGCCTTCTTCGCTGCTTCCTGAACTCTGGTGGCGACTGTCTGAAACCCGCAGACTGTCACGTGACCGGATATTGCGTCACTTTCGCTTCGGTCGTCCATCCACAGAGACAGTTGCAGAAATCTACAAAAACAAGAGGAACGAAATGAAACATGTCAGAAACATTACGCCGAATAACTTACAAATGTGCAATCCTTGAAGAACCCATTGTTCAGTCAAATAGTTAAAGTCCACCTTGAGCCTCGTGGCCCACTGAACAGAGCTGATCTCTGTTTCAGTAGCCCTCACTCAGACACTGCGAGACCACACAAGTATTCGTAGTTCGTGCATTCTGTAGCCTGTCTGTCACTAGTTTTCCTCCCAGCCGATTATCCGAAAAGGACTTACAACTTTATCTTGTCATTTGTTTCTGATGCAGGTCGCCCAAGAAGTCCAAGTACAGCAGTCTACCTTCACTGTACGACTTCACACTGATCGCAGTTGAGACTGTTGGTGCTGTAAGAGAGTCGGCAATGGACTTCCTTCAGGAGCTGGGTCGCCGCATCGCCAATACAACTGCTGAGCAAGGTTCTTTCATGTTGCTCATGCGGCGTCTCAGCGTGGCAGTGCCATCTGCATCACTGGCACTGCACCGTCGTCCCCTAGTCTGGACAATGTAGTCGCTTTATTATTATAATTACATTTCCACATTCTACAGTACGACTGTACTATCTCTCTTGTGCTGGACATATAGTAGTCATTAATCAGTCCGTTGCGTTTTTAGTACAAACAGCAAGTAATATTATGCAATCTTTATTCAGGACAGAATGACTTTGGCCAGCGTGTCTGTTATGACTGTTAATAATTGTTAGTGTGTGGAATAACTTACCGGACATTGATGATTTTAGTACGCCTACTAGCTTCATTCGAACCATCAAAACTGTAGATTTGTCTGAACATCTCAGGTATTGTTAGCAATTACTAGTTTTACTGTGTTTTATTGTGTTTTATTTCTGTCAGTTTGTCATGGGCAGATGTTAGTGCACATCATGCCTTTCTTTATCCATTAGGGCAGTTGTTAGAGCACTTTGCGCATCTTTCTGTCCTGTTCTCGTGTGCATTTTATCTAAACTAATTGTACTGCTTTAATGAACGAATAAATGATGATGATGATGATGATGATGATGATAACTGCGATGAAATGTCGCCGTAAAACACACAGATAATGGAGTATCCGTCTGTTCCATGGAAACAAACGCGGAGACCGACCATGACTGCCGAATTACATTAACCAACAGGCGATGGTGAACGGCGCCGGCTATAAAAGTACCAGAATTACTGCTGCTGGGTTTACAGCCGTCCAAGCGGCTCGTCGTCGCTGTACGTCTAATGCATGTAGCACGCCCCGGACCACACATGTAGTTGGCGCTGGTCGCAGCCCCGGAACAACGGAGTTATGGCGTCGTAGATTCAGAAACCGAGGCGTTGCAGGCCACCGACTGTCTAATCACCGAGCTGAGATATCAGCTCTGGTGTCTGATACTGGGTTTCATGCTTTACGACAGAGCTGTATGTCTAGTGCATGGATGGATCGCCTCGTGTTCCGACCCTCAGCTAATAACAATAGCAAACGTTCACGCGTTCCACGTTTCAGAAGAGTCGATTTATGTCACGCCGATGTTCATTTTAAGCAGACTATTGCTACCGATGTTCCCGCATGTCAGTCTGTCTGTCCGTCACGCGGCTTTACTCGCCTTTGGCGTGCGAAACGGCTGAACGAATTACCGTCTTCTTTGGGGTAAAGACTCTTGGGGGTCAAGAAACACGAGGACCCCGATCCCCCGGCGAGGAAAAAGGGGGGGGAGCACATTCGATGTAGACTTTGCCAAATTACTTTGGCTGTTGTTGGAAATTGCCTCGAAATCCTGGAAGAGCGTAGACAGTTGTGGCAAAGAAGTCAGTGACAGACGGATGCTGCTGTCTAATTTCAAGTCCGCATCTTCTTCGAAGTGCGATACAACAATAGGCCTAATATGAACACTTCTATCCATGGAATGCTACAACTTGGACTCCACGTCGTTTTGGTCGGACTATACAGATCAGAGTGTTGCACTTGAGTTAAATAGTCTTAGAACTCTCAAGACTTTTGCGTCAATAATCGCTGGGTAATCTATTCTGCATTTCTAGTACAATTAACACGTTTGTTTGAAATGTTTGTGCCTATAAAATGATAACATTCGGTTACTTACTTAAGTAATAAAGTTTCTTGTTACATACCCCAGGCCTAATGGAATATTAACGACTTTTAGGATAGTGTACAGCACTGATTATTGAAGCATTTAATAAAGTCTTTGTTTTGGACTTCATTATCATCATCTTCTCCCACATTCTCAGTGGTGCGGGGAGCCTACGAGTGACGTCACGACTACGTGGGTCTGTTGACGCATGGATACGGCTGCTGTGAACGTCACAGTCTGTACGGGGCTGTGTGTGTGTGTGTGTGCGTGCAGCTGGCTACGGGAAAACGTCCACAAAACGGGCCGGTCAGAAGGTTTAAAGACGTCATCAAGAGTCACATGAAATGGTGCGAAATCAACGCTGCGGACCTGTGCAGTGCCTCACTCAATCGCACCTCCTGGCGTACCTTGTGTCACAAAGCAGCTACTAAGTTCGATGACGCGCGTCTGTCAGCTCTCGAACATAGACGAGCAGTCCGGAAGTTCGGCGCACAACCACTCAACAACCCTGGTGCCTGGCCGTGCAGCAGCTGCTCCCGGATCTGCAACTCCAGAATTGGACTCTACACACATGAACAGACTCACCGATGACAAGAAGCGATCCGTCGTTCCGACGGCGCAGTCCAGAGACAGAGAGTGTGCAACTGTCTGGGCAGTCAACGGTCATGTCATAGATCCTTCTGACAGATGCTGCGGCAGTAAAAGTTGGTGACTTCGCGCGCAATGGGGATCTTTCACCCGGCACCATTTTCGGCAGTGTGTCATTCGGCGCTTATAGTAACAGTAATAGTAAACAGTAAAACAGTCATTTCTATTGCGCCTCCTACAATACATGTAAAGACCGACGGCGCATTATGACAACGATAATGATAAGGAAGATGATAATGATAATAATAAAAACACTGATAAAATAATTGTAATAATAGTAGTCAAAATGTCTAGTCTGCGGTTGATTATCGATACATGCAACACTATGTTACAGAAGTTACAGTAACACTCAGTATTAAAACTCACACAACTTTGTTTACAAACAACAGCTCAGTCGCTGCGCAGTGCGCATGTCAGACACGCCCATGGTTAGGCTAGGTTGGAAAATAGATATATGCGTTTATACCCGACGACGACCTCGCCAAAACACGGTGTCATTTCACTTGGAAGTGCCCCATTGTGTGCGTCGCTGTCACATACACTGCATTGCGTGTGTGACAGCGTTATCATCATCGTCTGTCCGTCCGTACAGACAGACAGACAGACGGCTAGCTATAATGGGTCGCGTTACGAGCGCTCTCGCTGGCTCTTGCTCGCGCTTGTTCGCAGCAAGAGTTCCCGCCTACAAGCGAGTGCGAGCGAGTTCGAGAGAGTGTGATCGAGCGCGGAACGTGTGCAAACGATTACCGTGGCTCTCGCAGTGCAAAGCAACGCACAGCAAAAAGCGTATACGTGGACGCCTTACTGTGTACAGCTTGGACAATTTCTGCTCTAATAGGATCGTCTTCTAAACTAAGGCGAAACCACCCGCGTTGTTTGGTTTATTTTACTGCTGTGACCTTCACCCCGAACCGATGACCTTGATATAAGAACCCAAGAATTCAGTGACGGAGGCGTACCCTCATAGCAAAAATGAACTTTTTAGGTCAAGGATTTCACAAGTTATGATATGACAAACAGACAAACAGACGCCCCGAAACCATATGCAACACAGCTACGTGGGTGGCCAAATACGCAAATCCAGAAACCAAGTAGCACTACTCAAGGATTTCACAAGTTATCGTATGACAGACAGACAGACAGACGGCTCCAAAACTATATACCACGCCGTTACGTGGGTGGTCAATGGCATAAAGCGTGCGAAAATGCTTGTGTGTTGAGCAATTAGCGTGCATCACTTACAACGCACATCAGTTTACTAGGTAACAAGTGTTATAGCCTTATGGAACAAAAAGTAGCAGTTTTAATGGTCTCAGTCGGAAGATATCTTATTCGCACGTGAAAATAAGTAAAGGAATAGTTTATAACAATACAACAAATCACACATTGAACTAGAATGATGCTTCGCCCGGCGACCTCTGTCCACTTGCCCCGAGTTTGCATCACCGGGTCAATTTCTGCCAGCATCTTGCAGTTTCCGGCAGTGACGTTGTTTGTCCTCGAGGACAAAGTCTTGGTCTCGAAGCAAAAATCTTGGACTTGAGACAAAAAGCCTTAGAACTCTCAGGACTTTTGCGTCAATAATCAGGCCTAATGGTATATTAACGACTTTGTAGTGTATTGCACTGATTACTGAGCACTCAATCAAGTCTCGGTCTTGGAGAAAAAGTCTTATCTAGATCACTGGTTTCTGGACGTCGAGACACGCAGGACAGAGAGCATCACGGGCATACTCCACACTTGCAAAAACATAATGCTTCCGCCGCCTTTCTTGGCAGTGGAATCATAAAAATCCAGGTTTTCTAGGTTTGCTCTAAGGTACAGTCCATTAACACGGCGTATTTGACACTGGTGCGGAAATACGTCAGGTGCAACTAATGGCACTAATGGAAATTTGAGCTATGCGTGTAGCCGGCTACAGCGGTGGCTGGCTCTTAGTGAGACGGAAGGAGGATGGCACGCCGAGAGACAACCAGCTAATACTATTGCTCCCAGTTGCTCGATGGATCATTTCCGATTAAGAGTTTGTCTCTGCATCAACCGAGACATGTTCCGCAGATTGATTAACGAGATATTTATAGACAGAGTGTAATCTCCTGGGCAGCCTATGTCATCACTGCGAGACGGCAGGGCTGTCTGTCTGACACTGGCACTCATGATCGTGTCGAAGCATAGAAGCAGTATGATTAAACCTCTTTCAGCTGTATCAGCTCCGTTACTGTATGGTATGGAAGCATGTCCAGTCTCCACTTACAAAGTCACAACTAAATTCGCTGAACTATGACATTTCTAGTAACTTCAGAAAATTTTTGGCTATCTTGTCTAATGTGGCTTTTTGGCATATTCAATTTCTTTGGCCCTCAAATTTACAGGGTTTGGGTTAGGGTTAGGTTTGGGTTAGGATTAACATAGAATGTGCAAAAAGCCACATTAGACAAGAATGCCAAAATTTTCAACGTCAGTTTAAATGAGATTGTTGACTCGCCTAGGTACATTTCTAACTGTTCCAATATTGAGAACATTCTGAGTATTAGGCCTAGTAAAAGAAAATTCTTGCAGCGTTGTTCGTGCTTTGCGTATTGTCAGAATCAAACAAAAAATACTGGCCTACATAACAATATAGAGTGTAGCGTTTTGAGAACTGGCAGGTTTCTATGTTTATCACAGTCTTAACAACTCAAGCAATGTGATGCGACAGCTGAGCTCACATTGCAGACATTCGGATTAGTCGTCAGTACTTAGCTGCATCCAATGCTAAAATAGCAGGTGCCATTTTAACAATCGAACACGGGAAAATAAAGCACAACGACCGGCTTTCGAAGTTTCGATAATTGTAATAAAGTGTTAATTAAAACTTTGAAATTTGCCTAACCGGAGTATCTTTTATTTGTCGTGTTTCATCAGCAGAGAAGCAGAACCTCGATCCGCCTAACCGTTTTTGCATAGCGCAACCGCGTGACAGACAGACACACCTCGCTACGAGATCACCGTTCGCCACGCGCCGCATCTTTGCGGCGTAAAAACTACATGTTTATCGGGTCGATGTCAAATTTTGACCTGATTACATAAAGCAGTCTGTTACTTTAAAGAATATTTAACAGGAACCATAAGCGAAAGTAATAACTAAGGAAGATCTATTATAATTGCTGTATGTTGTTTTGCATACTTTTCCAGATTTGCAGCAAATTTGAAATGCTTTACTTTTCCAAAATAATACAGCAAAGTAATTAAGGTGTGGTGGAAAATATTACACATTGCAGATGTTATGCGCTTTCAAGCAGTGGAAGAGTTTTGAAAATCGCTTCAGATTTGACAAAGTTAAGGTCGATTATACTTAAGGGGTTACTTTTGACTCACCCGGTATGTGTTATCGTTTTGTGTTTTAAGCATTCTTATATCTGATGTTTGGGTTTCGTCAGGCTGTTTTCAGTTCTGTATACCGTATGTACGCCTTGTGTAATTATAAGCAGTAATAGGCTAAAGTAATTTGGCGAAAGCCGTATCGAATGTCAGCAACGTCTCTATTCTTTACAATGGGCAAAACTCTACCCCAACTCTTTTCCAACTTGCCTTATAAAGTCCAGGACGACCATCTAACACCATGTGTCTTAAGTCTCCACACCGGACAAGACGTCGATCTATTCAGACGTTTCGCACAGCGAAGCCACGTGATAAACAGACTGATACAACACGCTACGGGGTCCGCGGTCGCAATATTCCTTGTTATGTGCACTGTGCATTCGATGCAGCCTGAGAACAGAAAAAAAACTGGATGGCGAATGAATATTTGTAACTACAGTATTTCCCCCGTCGCAAACACATCTACAAAGTGGTTTAAAAGTTTAACGCGTGCAGTGAAAAAATGAATAAAATAAACGACAGATGACGGAGTCGCCAGCTATTGTGCACAGCTGATCGTTTCGTCACTTGACTGCCGGGACAATTATTCATGACGAACTGCTAATTGGGAGAAAATGATCGGCTGACTGAGCACTTGATCGCGTGTAAGCTGCGCTACTCACGCACACGCACCTGATTTTATAAATAAGCTCAACGGGCAATTGCTTTCTTTGGTATTTGGCTGGACTGTTGTCAACGCTGTGAGATTGCGTGCTGTTCGTAAGGTTTACAGTCAACTCGTCCCAAGGCCAACCTAACCCTGGTTCTAACCCTATGCCCGAACTCTAACCCTAACCCTAACCTAAACCCTGACGAGTTGAATTGAGGACGATTTGACTGTACGTAAGATAAACGATTTTCTAGAGATGTTTCAAAAACCGGGCTACACTAGTTGCAAGCACGCCAGTACGAGTATACTGACACTAGAGCAAAATTACGTTTTTTCGCAACGCCAAAAGTCGACTTCAATAGTCAGTTGCATACTCGAAACAGTCGGCTTAGTGTTAGCTTAAAACTTAAAAGTGGTTATCAATTTGAGTTTCGTTCATTTTGTTCGGAGCTACCATAGTCGTAAAAAGCGCGACTAAGATCGATCGTACGACTGGACATATCGCTGAGCAAATAGTAACACTCAACCGCCGTCGTGTCATTTTCGATTTGATTTTATGTTACAAATATTTGCATGGTTTTGTTGAAACTAACAATTGTAACTTTATACGTATTTACCAGTAATCTAGAACTAGAGGAAACGGAATGAAACTGTATAAGGAACAGTGCAGTATAGATGCGAGACATCAATTCTTCACTAACCGTATTGTTGACGTTTGGAACTCTCTACCTGCAGCAGTCGTTCTTAGCCCCAGTGTGGCTGTTTTTAAACGAAATCTAGCCAATTTCAGGTTTAATAGTTTACGTTACTCATAATCATATGTGTTTATGTGTGTTTATATATTTTATGTCGCGTATTTTATACTGTGATGTAAGTGGCCGTTTGGTCCTTTCGCTTTTAATAAATTGATTGATTGATTGATTGAAGGGCATACACTTGATATAGCGCCCCTTAGTGAAAGAATCTCACTGCAGAAGCGCTCAGGTATGGCACGCGTTGTCAACGGATTTCACAGTTTTACCTGCACATCCACGAGTTTATCCACGAATGGAATGAACCATACCTGCCTTTGCTTTCCCAGCTGAAGCTGGTTCTCATTTACCCACCCTGAAGGGATGGAAGGCTGAGTTGGCCTAAGCATTACCACGGTGAGCTAACAGTCTGCCGAGGACCGCTATGTGACGGCTATCACAGTTGTTAGCTGTTTAAACTGCCACGCCTCACTGGGCAACTGGAGCACAGGGCACAGTGTCAAACTCGCGACCTCTTAGGCCATGATCCGCGACGCTAACCACTGAGCCACCCAAAGGTTTACAGCAGAATGGTCACGGTTGCGTACCGCATAAAACCATGTTCCGATAAGTGCAACATATTGCCTGATCGCTGTCTCGTGTTTGAGTACATCATCGGTGAAATTTTTCATTTGTGGAAGTGATCCGCCTTATGCGCAGTGGACCCAGCTTTCTGTGCTTTAGCACCGGGAAGAGCAGTGTAGCTACTCGTAACTGCACCAATATGGAAAATGGAAATGACCTCTTCGAGTACAACGTCAAGGAATGCCGGCACAGTCTTAGACTCAAAGCGTCTATTCACTCGTGGAACCGCGCGTAACTGCTTTTCGATAAACATAGGCTTATGTCGCTAAAAATAGACAGATCTGCACGAACGAGATAGGTTTTTCCACCGGACTGTCGCCATACGCACTGTAATAAAGGTGAGGTGAATCTACCATCAGTCATCACTGCCGTCTCACAGCTCTGTGACTATGATGCAGTGTTCATCTCTGTTTCCAAGGTCTTAAGCTGGCAGTAAGCAAACACTTAGTGTTCTTGACGCTAGACCAGACATCTTCCATAACCTGCTGTTGCCTTTCCGGTTTTTACACCGGTACTCATTCTGCCTACCCCGGAGGGATGACCAGGCTGAGTTGGCCTGGGTGGCTAATTAAATACCGAGAGGGTGCGAACGCGATTCGAACTCGTGAACGTTACCCATCCTAGTACTAACCGGGCCGGATGCAGGATAACCACGTTGATCGAGACTAACGCGCTACCGCTACACCAAACCGCCATCATCCAGTAATATACGCGACAGTAACTTGTATATACCTCCATACATTCATCAGGTTAACTATGGTGGAGTGGCGAATGGCGCCACCTAAAATGCAGTTAAACGCACTACCAGCTCAAGCAGCAGCCGTCTTTTTGTGCGGAAACTGAATAGGAGTGGAATGAATGAAATAGGCAAACTCGGTCTTTGAAACCGGCGTCGTCCTTGCAGCACACGACTTCCTTCACGACACATCTGCGAATCTAATCGAAAATCTGTCAGACCTGTTGACATTTCACATGGCATGAGGGAGGTAGTGACGGCAGTCCATGGAGACGACCAGAGTTAATAGAGATCCATCCACTCATGGCGGAGTTCCGGCCGCCCGCCCCACGCAAACGCCATCTTGCCTTTCCAGCTATGCCACCCGGACCGCGTGGGACAGAGCGACTGCGGAACTACGTTGGGCCCATACAACACACACGATAAATGCATCTCGGAACCGGTTGTATACACGACGTAACTGTGTATTGGAAATCGTGAACGTAATTAAGTTTTACAACCTCACTTTCTGGTCAGGTGAACAATACCGGGCGCAGCCCGGGCCGGGCCGAAGGCCTGGCCGGCAGCGGCCATAGTAAGATCGCGCGTGTGTGCGCGTACTGAGTTGGCCGTTGGCGTTGCTGACTAGTCTGTACTTTGTGCGGGTGACGGAAGTGCTGTCTCCAAGTGACGGAAGTGTCACACAGAATAGCGCTGTGATTGGTCAGGCTAAAAATCTATTCTTGCGCGTAGGTTAATGTATTGTCACGAAAGTCTAGCGTAATGTAATTTTTTTATTCGAAGGCCTCTGAAGCTGACATTTTTATATTTGACGTCTTTTGCTGGTCTCCAGTTTGAAAATTAGCCACGATTGACAGAGTAAAACTCACTTTGACTAATAGCGTCATTTGCAATCACCAGAGGTCGCCTCTGTAAAACAGCCACCATCGCGATTCGCAACGCACTAATATAATAATAATATCACAACAGTAATTAGTGCACTGCAGAATCGACAGGTACATAGTAGACAAATTGAATGTATTGTTCTATAATGTGACATTTGTAATAATTTGTAATAATGGGTAGCTGTGGTATTTAAAAAGTCATCTTTGCAAAGAAATACCGCTTGGCGTTGT
>Ga0126335_1001276_pt1 | contig 13858 bp, 7 predicted proteins | sample OlaspJWI45metaG_FD_108409 | JGI IMG/M metagenome (GOLD analysis project Ga0126335, IMG submission 108409) | Marine gutless worms symbiont microbial communities from Oahu, Hawaii - Olavius sp. 1 OAHU.JWI-45 metaG | ecosystem: Host-associated > Annelida > Digestive system > Unclassified | place... | reverse complement strand
GGCGGCCGGGACTTACCTTTGACTCTTTTAAAAAGTCTTTGAAAACCCATCTGTTTGGCGACCGAAGTGCTTAGAGACTCTTTTGAGTATATAGGCGCTATATAAATAAGTTTATCTATCTATATGGTACGACAGTTGCAAGATAGTGCAGTCGTGTCTGGTCTCCCAAGGACGCCTCAAACAGAGCCGTTTTTACGTGATGCCTGAAAGCAATGTCCGAAGTACATGTATTACTGGGTTGTGCATAAAAAAGTCTTGAACTTTGAACATTGCTACTTTGTGCATCATATATGGAGAATAAATTCGTTTTGTCCGTAGTGTAGTATGGGGTTTTCTCTTGCTTACTTCCAAATTTCTGTTACATGATTGGTGATCTCACGAAGTTATAATGATTAATGTAAGCCATTAGAATGATCGCATTTATGTGAAAGGAGAAAACAGACTTTTGTCCTAGCTGACTGTATCACTAAACAAATCGGTTTTCTAAAAAAAGATGACGGTAAGCACTGGAGTATCGTGGAATAGAAAAACTGATCTGTTTGTTGCAGTGGAAAAGGCATTTAGCAGCAGTCAGAGGCCATTTCAGCACATCTTTAGTCAAATACTTGTTAAGACTCCTGATAATCGACTACATACTTTGTGGTTTTCTGCTGCATTTTGACATGTAGCACCACTTGGTTTAGTATCTTAGTTAAAGTAGTGTCAATGTCAATGTGAATTTTTGTGTACATATCAATGAATACTTGCTCATCAAAATTATGCATTTAGTTTCACTTATTTCAGCGTAAATGTTATATAGTTCAACGCCAGAGTTTGGGATGTGTTTTGTGCACCACCCGGTATTTAACAATATTGTATTTTACTCTGTCTGACTGGCCGCACCACAATGCAGTATTTGCTTTTATCTACTGGGTATCGACTTGGTAGATTTGCTACTACATGTATATGTTCAGTCTACTACTGCTGCTGCTGCTACTACTACTCTAGCTGTTACTATGTGCTGTATAGGAGTGTGAATGGTGGTGCCTATGGTGAGTTGTTGGCAGGCCGTGAGTGTATCGGAGGTCGATATCCTGTCACTGATTCACTACTGAAACTCATTTCGGCCGTCATCAAACAGGTACGTATCATAGCTGACAAACTTTTATATCGTCATCTTTGTTGTGGCTTCACCACCTAGATAAATCCTGGAGATGTAATGTTTTTGTGCGTGCTGTCTGTCCATTGTGTTGTCCCCACTACAATGACGTTGACAATAAATTTGTGATATATATACAGGGTGGACCAAGTTAAACGGGGCCACTCATTTCATTAGCTTGTAACTGTAGATATACTGATCAGATCTAAACCACTCTTGGCAAACTTCAACATCGTTTCATTTTTCAGCTATTAATTTTTAAAAATGCCACGGCACTATCTATCGAATGAAAATGCCCATGAAAACATTCTCTGCTTTTATTAAACCGTACAAAAATCCAAAAGAACGTTCTTACTTAGATTAGGTAGATTTTAAATTTTTGTTAGATTTTCGACATCAGTGATGGTAGTAATTACCACACAATGATGTCAGTCATGGTTGTTATTTGTTAAATTAACTGTGATTTTTTTTACTTTTTAGAACTTTGATCAATATAACGAAAGACGATAGCTGATCATTATTTATTACCATGCATTTTATTCACCAGATGGCACCACTTTACTTTGCATAATTAATGTATGTTGTCATGTTAAGAATTAAATAGCCTCGTTTTCTGCCAAAAATAGTGAAGATCCGAGCAGCATTTCTTAAGTTATTAGCTGAAATGTGTGGCCCCGTTTAATTTTTGTCACACCCTGCAGTGCGATTGAGTTTGTAATGTCAGTATCAGGTGGCACATAAAAATGTCAGGAACTTTGGCGCTGAACTATGAAACATCTAAGCTGAAGTAAAGCAAACTAAATATATATTTTCAGTGAGCAAACTTTCATTGATGTGTACACGTATACAAAAATTTGTGTCTATATTTAAACTGTAACTAAGATACTAAACAAAGTAGTATTGCATGTCAAAATGCAGAAAAACCACCAAGTATTTAGTCTGTTATCAGCATCATTAACAAGCGTTCAACTGAAGATGTGCTGAGTTGTTTCCCATCCTGTTTTGTGACGTCTGCTAGATGCTTTTCGACTGCAAAATAGCCTTCTGTATAGTTTGGTCGTTATCTCTTTCCATTTTTGTCTTATTGCTTTCTCAAGTTTATGTAAATTTGCATACAGTTTACGTCACCCTTCAGACACAGATTCTTACAAAATGCCTCAAACTGAATAAACAAAATTGTTCAAGTCTGGTAAGTGTGTTGCCCATTCTTCAACCGGACTCACCAGACTTGAACCTGAGAGTACACCACTAATGAAATCAGGAACATCATTTTAAAGAAAATCCAAGTTGCTTTGGTTCGATGTGATTGCGCACTGTCTTGCATGAACACAGTCATTGGCTGGATAAATATGGCGGCATTCTCGCGGCAACGAAGTCTGTCGAAAGTTCATGTAGGTCTCCTTGTACATCTTTGTCTTCTCCTCTACTTACTGCGAGTTATTTTTTAGAAAACCAGTTTCTTCAGTAATAACAGTTGGACAAATATCAGGTTTTCTCTCTTTTTTGGAGTTTACATAAATGCATTATCCAGGAAGCTTGCAATAGCAATAAATTCATGAGATCACTAATGACGTCAATGAAATTTGCAAGTAAGCAAGAGAACACACTGCTGACAGAATAAATTTATTCTCTACGTATGATGCACAATATAGCAATGAAGCAAATTCGGAACATTTTTATGCGCCACCTGGTAATATATTAAAGTCAGCAGTGCCTTCTCACAGCTCGGCGACCTATGGGTGCGGTGCTCTCTCCATTTCCACAGTATTGATCCGGCAGTGAGCAAACACTCAAGTGTTATGAACGGTAGACCACACCTCTTCTACAACCTGCTGTTACCTTCCCAGCTGAAGCTGGTACTCAGAGGGATGGAAGGCTGAGTTGACCTAGTTGGCTGTTTACATACCTAGATGGTTTACCCGTCCAAAGACGGTCACCCGTCCAAGCACTAGCAGGGCCTAATGTTGATTAACATTATTGATCAGACCAACATCATTAACCATTACACCACGCCACAGTAATATATTAATAATGTGTTTGTATGGTATAACAGAAGCCTGCTGTGGTGCCAGTGGGAGAACTACTTCCTTGTCTGTTGTTTATAAGTCAACAAGTGTTTCCTGTCCTGCACAAATGGAGATATCATGAGACTGCAGCAAGAGACAGGATTGGTCAGTGTTGAATTTCGTTAATTATGTAACTACTCGTTAAAACGGCCAAGTACTCAGACGGCCGTCACTTATTCTGTCCAGACGCAGCTGAGACTCAAGAGTCCCCTGATTGAGGCAGCTTGTGATCTGTAAGCAACTTTGGCAATGCATCGCCAGGCTGATGGGTGATGACCGCAAGACTTCATTTCTTTACTAGCGATTGTCTACTATCATGGGCAGTCTTGCGGCATTTTAACTCAGTCTACTGCACGACAGTTTTCTTAGGTGAGGATCAGCCAAAGTAATGGCAGGATGCTCTTTTTCTAATTTTTGAATCCCCAGGACCTTGTCCTTGGTAAAAAATATAATAATAATAATAATAATAATAATAATAATAATAATAATAATAATAACAAGAGGCCGAAGTAATTTGGCGATTTAAGCCGCGTGATAGACGAACAGACAGACACTGCGAACAATGGTAAGAATAGTCTGCATTTCATGCATTCGATGCAGCCTAATAATACAACTTGTTCTAGCCAGGATAGCATCCCGGTGGCAAGATTTGTGATTGTACGACATTATCTATAGAGCTTAAATAGTTGTAGTCACCGTAGGTAGTAACATTGCTGTGTGTCCTTGTGCAGCGAAGAGTTGTCTGGAAATGTTCAGGTGTTTATTGTCCGAGGAGACTGACACCAGTCCACCTTGTGATGGGCTTGTTGAACAGTGAGTTGTCGTCATTTTTACATCATAACTTCTACAGTTTTGTCATTGAAATGCTGACTACTAGAAATGCATTGGTGCTGGTTTTGATGGTCATTACAAATGATTGGTTAAATGTGACGTGATTCACCACCGACGTATATGTACCATGTAGGCATAACCACATTCACCACGTCAGTTACTGTGTTGTGAGTCAGTGAGTTTGTATGCGTCACAATAACTTTCGAAATCTATGACCTAGACAGTTCACTTTTAGTGTGAGGGTACATCTTCGTAATCGAATCATGGAGTGGACGAGTTTGAATATTAAAGTCATTGGGTCAAGGTCGTGGCAGCACAATAGCCAGTAATGCAGGTGGTGCCACCTATGATGTTCAGATAGTTGTGGTGTATTTTATTTTGTAGTTTTTTAGGTAGCAGCGAATGTATGAAATGTTGACTATTCTTACTGATGTTCGCAGTGTCTGTCTGTCAGTCTCTCTGTCATGCGGCCTAAATCGGCAGTGGCGCATGCACGTATGCCACGTGCCGTGTGCGCGGGGTCATTCGGTGCAGCCTTCGCCAAATGCCTTTGGCCTCTTGTTTGTATTTTTTATTCAAAGATATTATCGTTGCATATGTGTGGTGTTGTAGCATGCCAGTGCGTGATGTGATTGTGCAATGTCTGCTGCACACGGAAGCATCTCGTACAGTTCTTGACATTATTAGGACTGGAGTGGACGCTGTAGAGACAGTGATGGCTGCACAGAGCAGGTCTGTGTTGTAGTAGTAGTAGTAGTAGTAGCAGTAGCAGTAGCAGCAGCAGCAGCAGCAGCAGCAGCAGCAATCTTTTGGTCGTTTTAATGCCAAGTCAAATGCACAGGTATTGACTGTTGCAATCTGCCACCAGTCGGTCAATCTGTAAGTCGGTCTTGCATGCGGATTCACTCTGCATATATGGCTGAATGGATCGAGGTCCTGCTTAGGGAGTTGTATTTTGAGCTCTGTGATCGCAGCTTGTAGAGCTTGTATTATAGTGAGTGAGTGAGCAGTTTCTTAACAGCACATCAGCACATAGAAGGCCATTTCAGTGCCATTACATGGTGTTAAGATTAAAAACGAAATATATCTAACAACGATAAGAAGAAGAATGTATTATATCTTATCTTACTATGTGTGAATGGGCAGTGCAGCGGAATGAGCTGATATTGAGCTAATAGATCTCATCCATAGTAGTAGTTGTAGCTGTAGTAGTATCAGTATCACAATGTGTCGGTGTACAGCGCTGTGGAGGGAGCTGGTATTGAACTAATAGACCTCATCTGTGCAGCCCTGTCTGTACTTACTCGTCTCCTGGAGTTGTCACCAGAGGGCGCAGCTGCATCTCATCCTATATCCACGTCTCTGTCAGCGCGGCCTGTCGCCTCCAGCCGGGGCATAGAGCGGCACCTAGTGACAGTCGTGGCGCAGTATATATACCATCGACATAATGCACAGCTACCTGCATTGGCTACCAAACTACTACAGGGTCTCTCTATGGTATGTACATGTACATCTGCTTATCTGTTTATGCAGGGTGGGCCAAAAAAGTAAGCCCCTACTGCATTATCAATAAATTGTTGTAAAACCTACCAACGAAGCAAATTTTTCATTAAATTTGAAGCCAAACGAGCACTGTAATATTACAGGTTGATGTTAAGTATTCTATTGATTAAATATTCTATGTGTGACGTAATATGCGGCCGATGTTAATGTAGTGATGCTACAATAGGCCTATGGTCGGCGGAAAGTCAGTCAACATTACAACAGAAACTTCTTGCAATCCCTCTGATATGCTCAATTTCCCATTGACTTTTGTAGGTTCTGGGAGCATTTCTTGACTGCAAATGAGCTTTTCTACCTTTGTGATGTTGACTGACTGACGTTCTTCCCGACCTGGGACGTCCGCTGCCAACTTTTCGATCAGCGCTCTCAGTTGCGTCATTTCGTCTTAACAAGCTGTGAAGTCCACTCCTAGATCAATTTTTAGATGGAAATTTATTTAACAGTTTCTTGGAGCCCAATATTTCTCTTTTCTCGAGTTCTCAATTAAGATTTTATCATTTACACTTATTTTATCTATATTGCAGCATCAGTGCTGCAATATGGATTAACTGACGTCACACATTATGTCATACATGGAATATTTAATTAACAGAATACTTAATATCGACCGGTCATATTATAGTGCTTGTTTGGCCTCAGATTTAACGAAAAAGTAGCTTCATTGGCAGGTTTTAATGCGATTTATTGATATTGCAGTAGGGGGCTTACTTTTATGGCCCACCCTGTATATCCACTTTCACCCCTTCCTGCCCACCTCTCCTCCCTTGCCACAGTTTACTTCTTTTGTTAAAACTATTTCTGTGGCACCCTGGAGTTAGCCTGAAAATTTTGTTATGACTGTTCCCCACTCCCTTGTTAGATAACATGATTGATGTCCCATAGTTTGTGGAACCCTTCAGTTGTCAGGTGCTGTGTAACATTTGCAGTAAATGGTAATTTTCTAAAACAAAATTTAGTTGAGTTTATATCAAGTTCTGTTAAACGAATGAATAACTAACGCATGACTCAGCACAAGATGCAGTATGTTACCCGGTTGTGATGTCTGTCTGTCCTGTCTGTCTGTCTGTCTGTCTGTCTGTAATAAGCCATGCCTCCTGACGTCACAAGCTATTATTAGCTTGGGCCAAGTGGATGCAAAGCTTCCTGGTACCTGGCATCTAGTTGTTCTTGGGTGCACGAATTTTGAATCTTTTCTCTTATAAGGTGGTCTGCTACAGTGGTGAGGGGCAGCTTTAGTAACGGTCGGCGTTGTTGTCTGACCGTTTATCTATGTATCACATGCGAATATTTCTGAAACTAAGCGAGACACAGCTATGGTTACTATTAAACACAAACAGGAAATTGGTTAAGAATCTGCCACAAGATTCACTATCGGAATAAAAAGTGCCAACATTCCAGGCATTTTCCAGTAGCGGACCAGCTATCATTTCATCCCATTTGTTCCATTGTTATATGAGCTGTATCCACATCATGATTGGCATCGTCCATAGCCGTAGTGACTGCAGCGTACCTACTAATACACTATTCATGTGTAATGTTCAGCTGTTTGCGATGTCCCTACTAGCGTGTCTGGGCCATGATGCTGAACCAATTCGTGATGTCTATCTCGCTCGACTTCAGGCCGCCACAGAGGTACTCTATGTCTACTGACGGCTTGTTACCTTGGCTGAGGGTCAAGTTTTGCTAAAGCTCACTTCCCACCACCAATGTTCATTGTGTGACATGGTGGTGTGTGAACTGACTTAAACAAAAGGGCTTAGCAGAACTTGAAAAGTTTAGTTAAGCCACTACTCTTAGCTGGAGTTTGGTTTAGGCAAAGGGCTTAGACAGAAGTCTGAGTTAGAAGTCATAAATCATTTATAATTTTATCTATGCTATTTATTAAGTGACTTGTGCATAATTGGTCGTGTCTTCTTTTGTATTTTGTGTGTTTTTCTTTAGTTGCTACAGTTTGTTTGGGCTTTATTTCTACTGAATTGCAGGTGTCTGGTGAGTGAGTAAAGGCTTAACCTTCCACCCTCAACCCCCCCTCAAGACTCTTACCCCAAATTTTTTGTACCTAAATATATTCCTGGGCACAAGCACATGAACATACATACAGACAAACAGACGTACACACGAACTGAATATATACACCTTGTCTCAAAAAAACTGGACCCCTTTGATTTGTTGGCGTAAGTTAACCAAAACAAGCCAGTGATACATAATTTTTGGCAGAGAATATCATGAAGTTCTTGCGTGCTAGTCGTGCCTGAAAAGTTTGATATTGGTCGAGAACCACCTGCGTGGTTGCTATAGCAACCACCGCATCTTTGCAAAACAGCGTGCGCTGGTCTACCGCATAAGTTTGACAATGGAGTTTCTTATGGTCTTCACTGTTACTTAGCCTAAAGTTGTTTAAAACATTTCATCTGGCCACACAATGCAAAATATCGTAAATAGCGAGTATTCAATGTCCTTTGGTTTGACAAAGGCTTGCTTGCTGCACTTGTCTATCGCCTTGTTAACGATGGTCTGACCAAAGTCAGTTCGGACTTCCACCAGTTGCTGCTTCTGGGCCATGTCACATACTAGCTTCTTGTATGCTCCTGCATGCAGCTCTGTGCACTGTTTTGCAGTGATGCTATGGTTGCTATAGCAACTATGCATGTGGTTCTTGACGACCTATACTGAACTTTTTAAGCAAATTTAGTAGGTAATAGTTTCTTGATCTTCTGCCAAAAATTATCCACAACTGGCTTGTTTTGGCTAAGTTATGCCCAAAAATCGTGGGGCTCTGGTTTTTTTGAGACACTGTGTAGATTGCCCTACCAGCAGTGTCAAAGCATTGAACAAATCAGTGGTTTGTCTGTACTCTGTTCTACTGCTGCTGCTGCTGCTGCTGCTGCTGCTGCTGCTGCTGCTGCTGCTGCTGCTACTGCTAGGTTACTACTACTGTGTGCAGGATGTGGACTTGAAGGTGTCAATACTGGAGTGGTTTGTCACATGCGTGGAGACTCAGCCTGGCATCATTGAAGTTCTACTTAACATCAACACTGTTCAAGATTCTACGCAGAATGTCAGTCGGCAGCACATGTGTTTCCTTGCTTCTTGAGACGTCACTAAACTTTGTGATTGATGATTGAGTTGTTTTGGTCATGAATGCAGAATTTTACGTATATTGTCAGTGTTAAAATTGAGCTATAACTAACAAGTGGCTAAGCAACAGTTGCATTGAAGTTCCTCCTTCCTTGCCGTGGGGAGGTATGAGGACCCCCGTCTAATACAATGACCCAACTAGCTGTGTCAAAGCACTGAATGAAGCAGTGATTTGTCTGTACTCAGTACTACTACTTCTACTTCTGCTTGGTTCCCCACTCTCATCAGGAGTCCTCACCACAGATATGACATTGATCCTTTTAGCCATTTTTGAACGGCCTGCTCACATGACAATCTGACAGACGCCGGGATCATCAGTCGCAATAGTCCATATCTCGTGCATTCATTGTGGCTTAATAATTCTAATACAGATTTTTACAAACCTTTTATTCACCAAAAATAACAGTAAATAACAGACATAGAAGGATGGGTATTTGCAGATATGTTTAAAGTCAGAGTCTAACTACAGCAGTGAGTTATGCACACAGTTGTATACAAAATGTTCACATCGTTTACAACCAGGTGTGGTCCATTATGGGACGTAATGATAGCTGGCCTGCCACGTTGCTTAGTGTCGTGCTGTTTTGCAGCCGCGCTGATAGCAATCTCAGGCCTCGCCCAGTTGGATTTCCCCATGTCGTGGTTTTTTCCCTACCACTAGGACGACACACATCTCCGTGAACTCCACTCACCCCCAGAATCCGCCATTTTTAGTCTTCTGCTGTAACCGCCCAAAATAGCGGAACCGTACTTCCGATCGCAAATCTGATGGCAGATTCTGAAAACTGAAACCCAAGTTCCTATTAACATTTCATAGGAACCATCTCGCTTAGTTTTGGAGATATTCGTGTGTGACGGACGGACGGATTCACAATGTGGACTATTACTATAGCTGACCTCGCATTATGGCAGGCCAGCTAATAACTTATGTTGGTTTTGCTGTGTGTTGTTTCATGCACATATAGTCTAGGCATGGACCATGCTTGTGGATGGTTTTGGGTTGAAAGGTGAAATTTCAAGTTGACAGCAAGATGGCAACTCTTCAATGCTTTTGTTTCCTAATTCTGTTGCTGTTGGTGTGTCATCGTTGTTAGAAGTTGTGTGCTGACAAGATAAGTTGTCTGCAGTCTGTCAGTGACCTTATTGCCATTGACAAACAGGTTTGAACAACTTACTCAGTACTACATTGTGTGTCGTGTTTCCTATGGGCCCAGTGAGATGCAGAATAGGCTTGCTGTGTTTACAGTTTACTGACCAGATGCTGTAGAACATGCCTTTCATTCGTTATCTTTTTTGCTATTCTTCTTTTTCTTTAGTCTTCTGCTGTCACCAGCAGGATTCTGACATGCCTTCTCACATGTTATCCTGTATCCATCTTGCTCCATCTGAGCTGAAAACTGACTGTAGTCTCTCCCTTCCATTATATCGTGCAATAACTCTTTGCTTGTTCTTCGTCGAGTAGGCTTGCCCATCATTTCTCGTTTTATAATGTCATAGAGAAAAGTTAATGTCCAGGTCTCTGCCACATTCCAAACTGTATTCTTTATTATTCGCTTTTTTTGCTGACAGTCCAGTTTGTTCGTCAACATTTTTTGTCCATGGATACTGTCATACCTATTGCAGTGTTTGCTTGTATATCCTATGCCAGCCATTCCATTGAGAAGCTAAACTAGCAAATCATTGCAAGCCCAGTATGCGTGTCTACGCTGGATGATCGCACACATGACACGTGGTGTTAAAGCCCAGCTGAGTTTCACAACCCATGGCTTGCAGAACAAAGCACCTCAGTATTTAGTGGACTGCTGCACTCCTGTCTCAGACATTGTCATTCGTCAACATCTGTGATCAGCCAGTTGCCATCAGCTGTTCATGCCACAACACCGACGTTTGATGTTCTGCCATTGAGCCTTCTCTGTTGCTGGTCCGTCGGCCTGGAACTCGCTGCTAGACAGTCTGTGTTCTGTCGACTGCTTTTGGTGTGATCTCAAGACTTGTCTTCTCTCGGGCTACGGTAGCGTACATAGTGCATTAGAATCTTCGTGGTTATGTGATATGCAAATCTATGATTGACATTGACATTGCTTGTTTTAGTCTTAGCATATATTGTTGGCATAGTATAGGGCAGCTATCAATGTCCTGCCGAGTTATTAAATGCCGCTACAAACATAGTTGCAGACTTGGGGAAAATATCAGGAGTGCCTGCCACTATCCACTCTGGCATTGCCAGTTTTTGTGACCGTCTCTGGCGGGTAAACTATCTTGGGATGTAACCACCATCTAGGTCAACTCAGCCTTGCATCCCTTCAGGGTCGCTGAATTGAGTACCGGCTTCGGCTGGGGTAAAGGCAGGAAAGTCACCTCTGCCGGCTGGCTGGTAACACTGGTATGTGATTTCCCGTAGTGGTGAGGTTAGTTTACATACTGCTATATCCCGTTTACCTTTTTTACCTTTTACCTTCCTCCCCTCTACCTTTTCATCCACTATGTTCCTTTCCTGCCTCATCCTTTTCTGTATGACTTTTAATAATCGAATACTCGATCGAAACCCGAGTTTCCTGCCATCAGCCACCTTAGCAGATATGAAAATAGTGGGTTGATTTACAATAAAATAAAACTGTCTTGAATTAGTTGCTGCCAAGTGAAAGTTCTACAGCCCAAATCAGTGTCATTTACACACAATTCCGGTCACTTACTGCAGTGGCCGATATACTGTCTGTGGCTATAATGAAGTAATACAGTGTGACTATCAGCCTCAGCTCTGCTGAGGATCTTGGTGCTTCTATTGTAATGTACCGGTAATATGGATGTAGGGCACGTATCTATGCCCGGCGGAGTTGCTCAATGCTGCTACATCATTTATTTATGCAGTTTGGAACGTGCGTCGACTTACCGCTATGACTGTTCTCAGACAGACGTCAGTAACTTTCAATATTTATGACAACTAATGTTTTTAATGTTTTTAACTTTTAAAATCTTATTTATTTAAAATTTTACTTATGCAGCATGACACTTTGAAGCAGCTTATGTTGCTTAGAGTTCTAAATGAGCCCTGTGCAGGCTTCAGTAGAGTAAGCCGATACTTTTATAGGCCGGACGATGTAAAATGGTGCTTAGATTAAGGCTTTTGATTCATTTCATTAAGTTGGTAGTGACTTAGTCATACTGGCGATGTGTCAACACTAGCAACAGTTTATGCGCTGATGCTTAACAAGGGATAGAGCTGTATTTGGAATTTTAAGTTAAGACTATTCTTGGATTTTCTGTATGTTGGCTAAACTTGGCACCAGTAATACCGGGACCAAGGTGCAAAAGAACTAGTTCAGAACATTACATAAATTATGCAAATTCAAGCTATTTTTAGGCTGCATCAAATGCATGAGATGCAGACTATTGTTACTGATGTGTGTGTTGTCTGTCTGTCAGTCTGTCCATCAGTCTAGTCTGTCTGTCACGTGGCTGAATTCTGTGGTACATGCAGTGTGTTTTGGGTCATTTGGTGCAGCCTTGCCAAATTACTTTGGCCTTTTGTTAGATGTTGGAACTGCATCAGCTGGCAGGTTGTTTGTCTGGTCGTTAGGGAGTTGCAGTAGTCAATGTGTGTGTGTATAGTAATGAGTTCTGGAGTCGTCTCTGTTACTGTCTGTATGATGACTTAAACGCCACAGCTGAACATCAGCAGGTTTATGATCTTTCTTAATTTACTTACTGGAGCTGTAGCATATGATTGCTGCATTTCCTGGCGAGATGTAACAGGCAGCTAAGTCCGAGTTAGTTAATAGGTATCATAGGTTTTGTGTTTCTATTATGGCCATTGTCTTTGTGTTAGTTATTTGTGTTTATGGTGCATGGTTTGCTCCATTATTTTGCTTTTGGTTGTCAGCAGTGATGGGACATGGCAAGAAATTGGTTTTATGTGTGGCTTAGCATGTATAAGTGTTAACCAGCCTAAAGAAATATGTTTAATGATTTGGAATTTATATCGTAATCTATCATGCTGAGTTATGTGGTTTGTTTCTAGTCATCGACTTCGGTTGAAGTGAGGATTCGTGCCAACATTCTGCGTGTCCTCGCACTTGAGTTCTATCACCTCAACAGGTGTGACGTTTTGGCATCACTATTGCATCTTGTTAGCTGGCCTTCCACAGTGTGGGGGCCAGCTATTGTAATGGTCCGCGTTGTCCGTCTGTCCGTCTGTTTGTCACATGCAAATGTCTTTGAAACTAAGCGAGATAGATGTATTGGTTACTAGGAAACTCAAATAGGAATCCAGGCTTCCTGATTCAGAATCTGCCATCAGATTCACGATCGGAAGTACGGTTCTGCCATTTTAGGTGTTTCTGGGTCGCTTTCTCCGATAAACTGTACCATATAGACAGCACCACACTGGGCACCATGGCAGGCCAGCTATCATCACTTCCCATATCGGACGATACCTTGTTACTGTACTTTTACTGGCTGTATGAGCGGAGCATATTATGGCAGCATGTGTGGCTCTGGTCTCCATACGTCAGCAGACACACCTACACTGTCTTAGATATCAAAATCTACTTCACGCCATTCGATGGAGTCATCATGTGGCATTCTTCACATCAGATTTTGTAGTCATAGTAACCTCCGACAACAAAAGCTTGATCAGTAATTCATGATATCTCGAGAACAGTGCAAGGTAGGGTGTAAGTAAGTATTATTTTCTAACAAAACAGGCTTTGATTGGTACCAGAATCGGTGACCTTAAATGACCTTGTGCAACATGATGGCCGTTTTGTGGGTTTTTATTGAAAGTGGTAGGTTTCATCCTCACTGTGAAACATTAATTTAATGACAAACAGTTACATGAGTAAAAGACAGTATCTCCTATGGCAATGTTGGTACATCTCTACTAGTTTGATTGGAAGTGACAGCTAAGTAAGTAAGTAAGTAAGTAAGTAAGTAAGAAAATTTATGTTCGCGCAGCGGTCCTTACAGCCTAGGCTGTCACGGAGGCGCTATGGTGATGTCACGTAAGCTCGAGTAAACAGAAATGTCTTTAGCCTCGTACAGAACTGTGTTAGAGTCAGTGACGAATCACGAACAGTCAGCGGCAAAGAGTTCCACAGTGATGGTCCAGAAATGTAGAAGCTCC
>Ga0126335_1001275_pt1 | contig 13862 bp, 8 predicted proteins | sample OlaspJWI45metaG_FD_108409 | JGI IMG/M metagenome (GOLD analysis project Ga0126335, IMG submission 108409) | Marine gutless worms symbiont microbial communities from Oahu, Hawaii - Olavius sp. 1 OAHU.JWI-45 metaG | ecosystem: Host-associated > Annelida > Digestive system > Unclassified | place... | reverse complement strand
GAAACTCCATAGGGCTAAATTATGTACAATTTCTGCCTCATTTTCTTTGTGCAAGTGCTGCTGATAGGGTCCATTCCTCTCTGTAATGGGTATGATATGTCTCTGTACGTTTCAGTTCTTGGTTTCTGCATACATTTTGCATACGTTCCGCCAAGAGGGTTGTATCAACATATTACATATCATATACAATTCGATTGTTTTTCATATGTTCAGTTGGGTCCCCTCGCTGCTGTCAATACACAAGAAAGATTGCATTGGCTACAGACGAAAAACAAAAATGCAAATTCTTGAAAATGACTTATAATGTCACGAAGGAATTTTCTGTTGTTATTGATAAGGCGTTCGGAATCAGCAATCATGCAATTTGTATGAAATTCTGTCAACCTATGAAAAATTGCAAGGGGTGAAATAACTGCATGAATGCTAACTACTCCAATGAGTTTTGCTCGAGTAAGCAGCAAGGCGATGATGATGTAAACAATGAACACCAAACAACTGACGTCATAAGCACAGCAACTGAGCCAAAGAACTACAGGCTACTAATAAGTGTATCAGCTTCTTTACTAATAGACCCGATTTGCATTGCAACTGCATACAATAATGAATGACATTTCCAGATGAATCAGTTCCAGCTACACAGTATTAAATCCATGACAGCAAAAACTTCTTATACAAATGCTAATGTTTTCTTTCTGTAAAAATATCTACTAATAATAACAGCAAACTAATGCATCCTCAGAGAGAAGCAACTAAAGTAACTCACCAATGCAGTACAGGAATAACAGTGCAAACAGCAGCATGAATACAACAATAAGATAAAGGAAGGTGACTTCATCACCCAACATATTCAGCTATTTCTGAAAGCAGGGGTTCTACAATAGGAATGCTTGTGCTGACCGGGGGGTTGTAAAAGCTATCATAACAAGATTCGATTTTATATTCAAAATCAATCAACATACATGCCAATCGGCTCACTTTTTACCACTCAAAGCTCAGACGTTCTCCAAACAAATACCAATCTGGAATGAAAACAGTCTCCAAAAAGATGGAGTAAACACACAACACAAGGTGCACAGAAACAACATTTACGGAATTCAGTCATCTGAAAACTCTCATGATTACAAACTGCTAACATGAAATAGTAACAACAGTGTGGTCGGAAAAATGCAAACATTTGATCCAAACAAAACAACAACGTGTATCCAGTAAAGGTCCACTATAGAACAAACAGATAGGCAGTACAACAAAAATGTAAATAAATAACAAAACAGAAATGAAAAATGGAAAATCTCTGATTATACAAACTTCCACTAAACACTAGCATAACACCTTGAGGCTACACATTCAAAAAATTTATGCTTTAATGCCGCTGTTAAACAAATACTTATTATCTGAATACTATCAATAGAGACTAGAAGTCAGAAAAAAATAAGTAAACACTGTGTCACCTGTAAAAGCACACTCTTACTCACAATGCAGCATTCAGCGTGCAACTATGTATAACAAAAATAAATGATTGATAGAGATTTGGTGTTAGTCAGTGCGCGTATGATACAAATTAATGCCGATGCCTAATTGCAAACATTCCACCATACTTCAAGCGCATCAGCAAACATCATGCATAAACACATAAAAATATATCCTCATTGCACGGAAACTGAAGCAATCAAAATTCACTGACTAGAAATTCTTATTACGATGGGATACACAACGTCACTCACACGTTGCTGCTTCCATACCCATTAGCAAACATACCCATCGCCCAAAGTTGACTTCTTTTTCACAATCCTGCTCAGACTTCCTGATGAATGGGTGACTCTGTCAACAATAAGTCAGCAAACTCTTTAGCCAGTTTGTTGGAGAGTAAGACAGTTCAGTTCAGTTCATTTCAATGTTTAGTCCACATAAAATAACAAACAGTCCACAAGAGAAAACATATGTGACATGTACATTTCTATACAAGCATCAAGTGATAACTTCACATGGTGACAGATATTGCAACTAGTGGTCAAAATAAATTGGCAAAGGCCACATCGAACCGCCTCCCCTTACCACCATCTAACACAATGTTTCTTGGGTCCTCAGGAGTCTCCAATACAAACAGCTGTTCAGCTGTTCTGGTTGCAATAGTCCGCCTCTCATGCATTTGATGCGGCCTAATAATACTGGAAATACTAGAAAATAACAGAAATGATATCATCTACATACCCAAAGCACATATATACACTGTCAACATTTTGTCATTTCTTGCTGTAGCAACTATGCTACGAAAAACTGTAAGCATGAGTATCAGTCACACCGACCAATGTTAATAAATGTACTTATTTACATACAATACTTACTCATACAGTACTTAGTATAGTATCAGTCTACCACAATGAACATGGACAACATCTGTACACTGTAACACATCATAGCACTTAAGGAGAAACAGTCACCTACAGCTTACCATTAAGAGCTTCAAGTCTGCCCGTTCTTTTGGCTTCTTCTTCAAACTAACACACACACATTTATAGCAGTACTGTACATTCAGTATAACAAGAGGCTAAAGTCATTTGGCAAAGGCTGTACCGAAGCATCCCTGCATGTGCCACCGCTGAGTTGAGCCGCGTGACAGACAGACAGACTGACGGACGGACAGACTGACAGACAGCACACATCGGTAACAATAGTCTTTATCTCATGCATTTGATGCAGCCTAAAAATGCCAACCTCAGAATACAGACATTAAAATCATAGTTTCCACATGATGCAGAAGATGCATGTAATATGAACTAAGAACTAGTAACTTCAATTTGTTCAGATAATAACTACTACTTCCTGGCACATCATCTGCAGCTAAACAGCATGGTGCAATTTCCAACAGTAATTCTGCCCCAGTGCAAAATGTGCATCACAAAGTGCAACATTCAAGTTTTCCTCTTCACGAAACCCCAAGAAACAGGTTGAAGCAGATTTAGTGGCAGTGAAAAACATAAAGGGCATAGTTTTAGCCACATATATTAGCATTTACTGCCCCTCAACACTAGCGAAATGAAAAAAATTCATGCAAACTCACCAATTACTGACAAAACTCTGAAAACTTTCGGAGAAATATTCTGACGGTAACGTTGGAGGTGGCTACAATCAAAACAAAACTGACCAAATTATGACAACAATGTACAGTAGACGGCTACTATTATTACTACTCAGTTAATCACACAGGGGTGGCATGGTGGCCCACTCGGTAATACATCGGATTTGTGATCGTGAGGTCGTGAGTTCGAGTCTCACCTGGTTACCACTGCGTAGTAACCTTGGGCAAGTTATTTACACCCACGTGCCTCTGGCACCAAGCAGTATAATTTGGTACCAGCCTAATGGCTGGAGAGTAAACAGACACACCACACGATATACTAGACCCGTATCTGTGGTCTCACAGTATAAGTTGGTGTTTGGCTGAGGAGATTAGCACTGCCCCGTGGGCCTTTGTTACTTCAATCATACAAACTGATCACAAACCACAAACTAGCTCACCATGACCTACGTAAGCAGCTGAGCATCACTGCCCATAAAGGGCTTGTAGAAATTGTTATTTAAACATTCAGTACAAATACAAAAAAACAACAACAACAAACTAAAAAATTCCAGAGTTGAAGATGGAAGACTAAAATTAAAACTTAATATTTTGGCCATCTCCAGTCTTGGTCTTCCAACCCTGAGACCTGCTGAATATCAAAACCTGCATGTAGCTATAATATGTCAGTAAGCATAACTGGCAGACATGAGCTCATTACACTGACACAAATGACATCATCTGCTAGTGCTACTGTCATTGCAGTGGTTACGGGAAGTTGGTGATGTGTGTGTAGAAAACAAAATGATGTATTTCTGTGTTAAGGCACAAATAACATGAGCGATATAGTTGTTGAATCTTAATAATGGTAACTGGATGAGCCAGGCATCATAGCTCACATCATCACAGCGCAACACACAGCACACTGTACATACTGTACAACAGACTGTCATCAGTCAACTGACCTCATTGACAATGTATTCAAGTAGTTCAAATATCGCCATTGGTAATGGCCCATCACCAGAGCTGATCTCATACTCACCCGGGCAGGCTACAGACACAAACACGTTCAGACAGACTGTATTAGATCAGTTACAACGGTGGCGTCAACATAAAACACATCTATGGCACATCTTCATCATATCTTGGTCTAGGTCTAGCATCAAGGCTAAGGTCACAACAGCAAATAGCATATGAGTGAAAGGCAATCTTTTATTAGCTGAGTAGTCTATCATTTCACTGGGCAGCAGCTCATTCCACAAATCATCATTAGATCATAATATTGTTATTTACACCTGTCGTTATTAATAATGAACACGAGGTCAAAGTCATTTGGCAACGGCTGTACCGAATGACTCCTGCATACACTGCACATGCTCAAGTCGGATTCACTGAGCGAGGTTATTCAGTGCATTCGTGACAGACTGACGGACAGACAGACACCGCAAACATCGGTAAATATAGGCTGTATCTCATGCATTCGATGCAGCCTAATAATGAATAAAAGAAAGTAAAACAAGTGGCTGCAGTAACATAGTAATGGCTGCATTGAAGTGGCGCCATCTGGTGAATGAGTATGAACAGTCGCCCACGTGGCAGACAGACAGACAGACGCCCACACTATGAGATTATCAATTGCAATAGTCTAATAATGAATAAAAAAAGTTAAAAAGCTAAAGCTGGGCACATTAAAAATACAGACACAACACATTTCTTATTACCCATTAAAAAACAAACCTGACAAAACAAAGAAATGAATACATTAAAGCACAACATCTTACATCTATGACATGAATACCATTACCTGGTAGAGGCATTCCATTCTTGGCAGCATTTATATGCTCCTCCATTGCATTATCAGAGAAAATAAGAGCCATCTCTTGTGCAGTTGGTGGAGGTATGGGATACTTGCCGATGGCCAACTCAACCAATGAGAGTCCCATTGACCAAATGTCTGATTGAACAGCGTATGGAGTTCCTTGCAGTCTCTCTGGCTAAAAACATTACAAAGCAAATCTGTCAACCGAAACTGTAAGCCTGTCTTGGTCTTGGTGATTAAGTAATCATGACCATAACAATGGGCTACACGGTGCACCCCAGACCAAATTGGCTTATGCTTTGCAGCAACACGCATTCAATTTGTAGTCACAACGTATTGTTGTTCTATGCTGGGCTGCTATGAGACTAAACTTATATTGAGCATGCCTTCATTCTCTTTAAAATGTGCTAATCAATTATACTCAGATTTAAACATGCTCGAAGTATAATGGGTGATAGCAGATGGGCCATCCATATTGTGTACATGTCAGCTGTAGCTACTCGTCTGATGCATAGTGACTCAAATGTTTCAGCCAGTGGCAGATGAACTTTGCTACATCGTAACTGGCAGAAACTGAAAAGGTCATAAATGCCAGCAAACATGCATGTCTTATAGCAAGACTACTCTCTTAAAGTGTCTTTAATTGAAAGACCAGTCTGCAATCACTGAGTGTCAAAGAGGTCAGTATTAGCAATGCAAGTGATAGCCGACGTGAGTCAAATGTTCACAGCATGTACATGTACACATCATCGCCAGTGACGGGCAAATCGCAAAGCCCAATCTTACTTAAAGATCTAAAATCTTTTATTCTCAAATCCCAAATCCCAAATCTGATGGCTCAAATCCCAAATCCCAAATCTAAGCTCCAAATCCCAATCTGAAAACTCAAAATCCAAACTAAATCCCGAATCCCAATTTTTCCGCGAGTACATAAACATGAACTAAGATCTCTACAACATAGAACAAAACTAGCTATCCATCAGTGTCACTGTCAATGCTACTCAATAAAGTGTCTTAAGTGTTTGAGAGAGCTACTCGACTCCATCTTCACTAGTGTTGTTGTTGTTTACCATTGTTGTTTACAGTTAAAACCAGTTAACTCAGCCGGTGAAACAACTAAACACCAAAAAGGACAGATGAGCAACAACCGACAGTGATTCGACTGTCGAATCTCACGACCCAAAGTGAATTGCAAAAAATAGCGAACCAAATCGAATCCCAATCGTTGGTTGCCGAATCGAATCTTTAAACTGTCAAATCACTCCCAAAAAGTTTTCAAATCGCAATTTAAATCCCAATCACAACTGAGATTTGCCCATCACTGATCATCGCAGTGACATCCAGCATGACATCACCAAGTACTGTAATTTATGTCTGACTTTCGTGACAGCCAGACAGCAGCTCGTATAAAATGAAATCTTTCAAACAGAATGATGTGTTCTGGTAAAATTTAATGTAAACAATGAACAAGAGGCCAAAGTAATTTGGCAAAGGCTGTATGAATGCATCACACACAGTTGAGTTGCGTGACAGACAGCCGGATGGACAGTCACTGCAGACATCGAAAACAATAGTCTGGATCTCATGCATTCGATGCAGCCTAAAAATGAATGCTGCTTTGTGAATGTAAAACTTTGCTTACTACAGTGCAGGTTTGCAGTTGTTATTGCAAACTGTTGAATGGGGCTACTTTTGTGGACATACTAAACATTTTGGGGGAATATGAAACAGACCCACAGAAGTTACAAGGCACCCCAAGTGATGAGCAATGGCTGTCTACCTACTTACTATTATTACCATATTTATGTTCATTTAATATCGACCTAAACATGCAGTTACATACTAACACCGTGTACAACTGGTCACGTACCGACATGTAGGAACGAGTGCCAACAAACGAGTTTGCCATTGAGTCAATGAGCTGACCACTCACGCCAAAATCACAAAGTTTAATCTCACCGCGTGAACTGACAAGAATGTTGGATGGCTTCACATCTGCAGCAGTGGCAGTCAATAGTTTACTTTGCATTTACATAAATGTACCATATATACTGTTGTAGTGTAAACAAGTGGACAAAAATGCCGCAGTAAATCCATGAGAAAATTGGGAATCACATCTAATACAATGTTCCTTGGGTCCCCAAGAGTCTCCACTCCAAGCATCCACTCAGCCGTGTTTACACAGCAAAGCTGCATGAAGCCACATGAAAGACAGACCGACAAACTCACAGATCATCAATCACATGCGATACAGACTAAAAAGTAAGAACTTCACAAGACTTGTGGCCTCAGTGGGCAGCACTCATCTCCATTCTCCACATCAGCTTATAGTGTCGTAGTGTAGCAGATGTAAAACATACATAGTATATTAACATGCTCTGTGTAGGGTCTGGGATCTGCTGAATAGACCCACAACATTTCCTGGCCTGATGCCATGTAAAACACCTAAACAGGCTTTACTTTACTCAGTTTTAGTTTTGCAAAACTCAGTAGTTGAAAAAACAACTGACTACAGTAATGTAGTAATGGCAGCATTGAAGTAGAGCCACCTAGAGAATGAATAAGAACAGTCGCCCACATGACAGACAGACGCCCATGCTACAGGATCACTGATCGCAGTAGATGCATCTCATGCATCCAGTGTTGCCTAAAATCGCCATTTATATTTCTGTGTTTGTATTCAGGTTATTTTTGCATCACTATATCTCTCAGCTGTTGTCTGATTTGGTTGTTCATACTAGTGTCCTGTAAGACACTAATGTTCTGTAAATCTGTCTGCTATCATGGACACTAAATCAGCATTAAACTTAGAGCTTGAATTGGAAGAAAATACGAAAATATGTCAAGGTCAAAGGTTAAGATCAAAATGTCAAAAGCCCCGAATTACTTCGAGTGTTATCGTAACGGATATTCCAAACGAGCCCCAGCAGTTTCCAACCAGTAGTTTTTGAGTTGCATGCTACAGCTTTTGCACTACCGTGACCTTGACTTGGACGCATGACCATGAAACTGAACCGTGACCTAGATATTCCAAAGATGTATCACCATACCAAAAATGAAGTAAAGCCATTCGAAAGGTATAGCCTGAGCTGGAGAAACATGAAAAATAGCTCAAGGTCAAAGGTCAAGGTCAACTGTTACCAACATCCAACTTCTAGCGTTCACCATCAGGAATATTCTTACCAAGTTACATCAGTTTCCGATCAGTAGTTTTCGAGATTTTGTACGGACAGATGCACAGACACTGGCAAAAACAATACCTGCTCACAGCATGCGTGCAAGTAATTATCAAATAAAAAAGCGAGACAAAAGGCAAAACCTCTGTGCATAATGCTGTGCTTCTCACGAAGATAACTCAAGCCTTTCAAAACCTGACAGAAACACAAGACATACAAGCTGTGCAGTACCAGTTACAATCTGCATCTCAACATTCACTCAAGAAAAACAGTCAGCCGACAGACCACACACACATACACTACTGATCACTGTACTGCCAACACTCACTGATGAGTGACAAAACAGTTACAAAGCCTTGTGAACAAGGCTATGGAGACTACTGCTAACTGTTTTCAAATACATCAATCTGTCATGAGCACTATCCATATTTCCACAGTGTTTGTATTGTCTATACCAAGCAACTGAACAAAAGTTTGGTTCATCATTGTAAAAACACTGTTAGTGACATCAGCCTGTACTGTATATACATCAGTACACAGTATGTCAAATACTTACTGCTTCACTGATTTTGCCAAGAATTGGCTCCGGAATACGCCCTGCTCTCTTCAGTATCAGGTCCAAGGATCCACCATCCTGACAGAACAATAGCAGCTAACAATACTGACTCCGGAGAGTGACTAGCAGTACATCGTTAGACCTGGCCAGTGCAGCATGCGAGCTGTAATTCAATTCCAGTCACAACCAGTGGCATAAACATCACTTGAATTGAAAGTGAACAAACTGTATAGTTATAATTTGACCCAACAAAAACAGCTATCAACACATCAGACGAAATTAGCAACAGTAATTTGCAAAAGTAACTCAGTATCATTAACAACCCAGATACAACTTTCCGAAATAATTACTGTAGCACAAAACACACACACACACACACACACACAATAGTGCTAACATACTGAACAATAAATATTAGAATAACTGAGTAACAGTCAGTGAATCGTTTGCATAGCTAGACATTCTGCCATCCCTGTCGGGCACTACGTAGGCAGCCCTGTCACTGCCTTTTGCCCATCCAAGGACCCTGCTTCCTGTACCCGTAGGTATGATTTATTATCAGCCCATTAGCACCAACGCATCCCAGGCTCAGGATTCCCAGCTCACGTTTGCGCCTACATGCCCGCCTGTCCAGTGCCCAGTTTAGATGGGCATTACCTGTATGCATACTTTAAGCTCCACCCTATCCCTCGCCTGCCCCATTCTACACAGCTGCACGTACTGTAGGGCTGTCAGCACCAGCGCTTCTCAGGCCAAGGCCCAGGCCTGCAGCACTGCTGCCACAGTAGCAGGCCTGGGATTTGAAAAATGCGATTTGAAATGGGATTTGAAAAACCCCCACTGCGGTAGGGGTCTTGGGTAGGGGTGGCTCCCTACCCAAGACCCCTACCCCGGTATCTCAAACCATTTGTGGGGCACCCTGTATATATATATATAGACACAGAATCCGATACAAATCAGCAATCAAATTAACTGGAATTATAGACTTGTGTCACTCAATTACTTTGGGAGAGATGACATCAGTTGTCCCACATTTCCCACAGGTGCCATTACTGAAGACAAACTTCTAGATTCAGCTAACGACAATGCAAATGCAGAAATGCCATGACTTGGCAATGACGACACTTACACAGCAGACCAACTACTGAAATTATGTTAAAAAGCAAAACACAGCAACAACAAAACAAGAAAACCTATGCCAGCCCGTTATACCTTGGCCTCGCTGGAGGCATGGACAGATGATTGATGGCACAGGCCGATTGCATATGTGCTTCTTTCTCCCACAGGTGGGCATAAGCATAACACACAACACAGAGATGCAGACTGTTTAGCAACAAAATTCTGTACATAGAACTAAGAATACTGCACTGACCATGTATTCCATGCAGATGCTGATCTCGCCGTCACTGTAAAAAGCACCATAGAAGCCGACGATGTACGGCGAATTGCACTCGTGCAGTACCATCAGCTCACGAATGATCTGGTTACGAACGGCCGGCTTAATCTCCAAGTGTATCAGCTGCAAAATCACATTTGTAAAGACACATTGTACACTTTGTAGTAGATAACTGGTAAACAATGCTAAATAATAACAACAATGCAAATAATACCAAACATTTTAAAACCACATACCAAAAGAGTCTAGTTAAATAATTGCAAATTTATCTGCCTATGCCTACGTGTGTTCGTTTTAATTAACACAGCTACTCTATCTTTGGTCCAGTTAGTAAACTATCTCGGTATCTAAGCAGCCATCCTGGTCAATTCTTTATGCACAGGCACAATGTGTAAATGCTAGGAAACAAAAAGACACACCATGGGATGCAGAACCAGCCCCACATCCATAGTCTCACAGTGTAAGCTGGCATCCAGCAGTGTTTCTGTAGCTCAAGAACAGCTTACTAATTTCTGCACTGATATTGATACTCAATCAATGACAATCATTCTACGTAGAAATATGACATGTACCTTTCTAGCCATTGTCAGACCAGTCTTTCTGTGTAGCACCTGCCAGACGACTCCTCCATTGCCAGCGCCAAGCTCACTGATCTTGTCAAAGTCCTCAGCATTCAGTTCTCCCACCGTCTGCTTCTGTGTCAGAAACTGCTCGAGACGAACTCGCTGTTCAGTGTCGAGGTCAAGTTCATTGAGTTTTTTTGTTAGTGCATCCCAGCTAGTGCAGCCACTCAACTCCTTCCTGCACGCACAATAACACTCAGTTCAAATGTCATGTCAAAGTTCAAACATCAAACTTACTTGTCTCGGCATGCTTGTCAAGCAAAATGTACAAGAGAAAAACAGGAAACAGCGTCGTCACGGTAATAAAGGACATTTGCAACAGTTTAACAGTAGCCAGTAGTTTAACACACAAAATCATAGAATAATGCCATCAACTGTATTACGCACTAACTCGTTTAATGTGTCTGAGAAGTCAATCCCATCGGTGCAATCGCCTGCTCCAACAGCATTCAGCAGAGCCAAGCCAGTCTTCTGTCGAAATTTTTCCTTATACATCGACAGCGATAATCCAAGATCTTCGAAACACCTCTACGTCCGATGTCAATCCACAATCATGCGAAAACGTTAATGCAGAAATACATAAATGCACAACAGTAGCCTCATCTGACAATTACATTGCATTTACACATTACTATATGCACCGTTTCTCTAGGGCACTGCACTGCGCTATTTCAGCAGATCGCAGCAGTGGGCGTCACCCAGCCGACGGGCAGTTGTAAAATGCGGATATGTCTGCGGGGATGCAAATCTGCGGATGTTCAAACGAAGTGATCAAATAATAATAATAATAATAATAATGTTCTTTATTACAATTGCAGACAAACGCTGCAAAGGACAACCAGCAACATCTGCCACGCAGGACAGTACACTATAATAGAATACACACAAAGAATACACGTAGTTCAACGCTGTAATGTAAGCAGCCATACAGAAGCGCTATTACTCAATGCCGTACAAACCGAAACAACAATCAAACACATAATATAACACCAGACACTACTTAATAATGGTAAATATTTACAAACATGCATTCACTTTTTGGCACCGCCCGGGATCGAACCTGGGATCTTTCGATCCCTAGTCGGACATTCTACCACTGCTCCACCGACCCCCTCCCCAAACATAGAGTTAGGGTAAGCGTCAGTATTAGGGTTAAAATTAGATTGGGGTTAGTGTCAGGATAACCGCATCAACATTGAACATCCACAGTTCCGCAGTGTGACTTTACCAGTACAGTACGAACATCTGCACATCTGTGTTCGCATTTTACCCGTGGCCCTGCGAACTGGACAGCGTGGACTGTGCAGCGTGGAACGCTGATCCGCTTCCGGACCACCAAACAGTTTCGAAGCAGTCGGTTCCTTTTTCTTTCGACACAAAACTTTACTTGAGACTTGAACGTAAATTTATCAGACAAAATAACGCCAGAAAAAAAGAAATACGATGAGATTAAACTGTTTCTGGTTTAGAGTTTAGATCACTGGCCCGACGTAGACGGTAGACGCGTGTGACGAATTTAGTCGGCACGGCTTTCGCCACATTATTGTCTGCTCTCAAATCTCAATGCTACTAACAATAGTACTTTAATGGCTCTATTATAGCTTCATTCGTTTGAAGTGGTGAAGTTGATAGACTTACTTACTTACTCATTTTGTGCAATGTAATATATAATGCATATTAATGAGGACGCGTCTCGGCCGCTCGCAGCCTCTGCTGCAGCAGTGCAGCTGATGATGATGACGGACTGAGGGTGAAGCAGATATAGTGTGAGAGTAATAATTTGTGTTTTTGTTGTAGTCGATGCGCCGTGTTTTGTCACCGTGAATGCCCTCCGCAGATAAAATGGCGGCGACGGAGGTTGTTGGCGACCAACAGCAAGGGTCGTCAGTAAATGCGCAGCCGTCTGACATGCTAGAGTCGCTGCGTCGTGAGGCCGAACAGCTGAAGGCGAAACTCGAAGAAGAAAGAGCCAAGCTCACTGATGTGGACCGTAAGATAATTTCATTATAGCCTTAGTGACTTATTTCGTCTTTTATACGCTCAAACAAGGCAAAAAATTATTGGGGCACGGGCGGTACAGTTGATTGGAAGGGAAACAAATTTTTAGGGACTGTTGGAACTTTTGATTTTGTGAGCGATGTAGCCTGACAGCAAAAGGCTGTGAACCCACCTAGCAGCAGCCCCTGAAGTTGCTAAATTTTGTAAATGAGAACCACTGTGTTATGAACTACTTCATGACATCGATAAGGTTAATTGATGCATTGAACTACTCCAGAGTCCAGATGAATAGTGACAGCGTGAGAGTGGAGGTGACATTATTCTGCTTGTTATCTTTTGTACATAGAATAGCAAATTCATGTTCATGAAGATTGCAAGGAATAACTATGGTGTGGCGTGCTTATGCACTGTGCAGTGGCTATGGTGGCACAGCGATTAGAAAGCTTGTCAACATTTACGATGAAGCCACGGCGTGTACTGAAAGGTCATCAGGGTAAAGTGCTGTGCATGGATTGGTCGACTGACAAGCGCCATGTCGTCAGCTCCTCACAGGTAATTAGCACCTTGTGCACTTGTACATGACCAGTCAGCTTGTGACAGCGCCGTAGTTTGTCAGTGGGACTGATGAATCGTAGACGCCGGAAGTGAGCCATGTGATCAGTCGTGGTTAAACAGATGAGTCTTTAACACGAGAGAACTGTAACTGTTCACTGATAGTAGCCATTCTGACTTTATGGGGATGCTGATTCCGAGTTGTTGCTGTTGCGATGGCGAATGCACGATATGATGTTATGATGTTTCGTTAGATGTTTCTGGCTTCACCAGTAGACCAGTGTCTGATTATAGCCGATGAGTTGGAGAGTAAGTCTTTAACATTTTGTAGAGGTAGGTGGGTTGATGGTGAAGCAGCACCTTGAAGGTTAATGTAGCAACTTTGTGGGTGATGTCCACAGTCTGCGTCTTTCTGAATGCATTGTAAAGTTGCAAGAGTACACATTTTTGTGCTGTGTGCGATTTGCATGTGAATTTGATTTTACGAGATTTTTCTGTCACTTGTAAACTACAATGCAATATCAAAGCATTGTCAAATTTGTATCGAGGTTGTAGTTCAAGAGGCTATTACCTATCAGCATGTTAATATATCTTCATTATTTAGCTTCAGTGCTTTGACGCTGTTGGTTGGGTGGCAGGAAGGGCATCTGGCCTGTAAAAAACCTTGGGGGGTTGTGGGGGTGGGGG
>Ga0126335_1001273_pt1 | contig 13868 bp, 9 predicted proteins | sample OlaspJWI45metaG_FD_108409 | JGI IMG/M metagenome (GOLD analysis project Ga0126335, IMG submission 108409) | Marine gutless worms symbiont microbial communities from Oahu, Hawaii - Olavius sp. 1 OAHU.JWI-45 metaG | ecosystem: Host-associated > Annelida > Digestive system > Unclassified | place... | reverse complement strand
GTTTGAACATCATGCATACAGTTTTCTTAGTATTAAATGACATGTTAATTATGTGAGCAGCAGACTGCAGTGTGATCAACATACACTGTAACGCCTTCCACGACGGTGCTAACAAAACCATATCATCTGCATATGCTAGCGGATTGACAAACATGCCACGCACATTGCAACCAATTCCGGTACTATGTAAGCATTTAATTAAGTCACGAATATAGAATCTAAATAAAAAAGGAGATAAAATGCCGCCTTGCCGAACACCATTTTGAATACCGAATGAGACGGACGTTGCATATTGCCATCGCACATAGGCCTACACGTGCTGGTGAGAATACCAGTAGCCTACGCGAGCAATCGCGTTGCCATTGCAATTTTGTGTTCAACATAAAAATGGATCAAACGCACATAATAACTTTTTTAATGAAAGCAACTTTAACAAGATATCGTCCCTCATGGGACGGAGCGATAGTTGGCCCGCAAGCCCCCAAAGTTTGTTGCGACCGGAAATGTCCAGAGTTTGAGAGTTGGTTTAGCTCGTGAAGACTTAGAGGGCTTGTAGGAAATATCATTGACTTTGCAGCAAATTTCATACTCATTCTGGCAGTGAAAGAATTCTGAAAATCGGTTGAGATTTGACAAAGCTAGAGTCGATTACAAAGTGGTAAGTTTTTTTAGAGACAGTATAGAATTGAGGATGTCTGACACACCGGCGGAATTTATGATTGCATTCGCTAGGTGGCGACTCTAAAGCCGGCAGTTTACCCTCTTCTGACCGTCGTTCAGTAAAGAAGGTAATTTCGTACAAACTTTGCTAATTTTCGCAATGCTGTAAAGGTAATAATTGTATAATATTAACTACATATATCAAAATGTTACATTTGATAAGTATTCGCAGATACTGTAGCTAGATGCTATATCTTGAAAACCGGTTTGAGAGTATTTTACAGTCCTGTGTTTACCATAGGTGGGTGTGGATTTCACAGTGTTATTCTGCTGGGATAAGTGAGGTACGGTGGTTCGCGTAACGGTGGAAGCGTTTGAAAGTGTTCGTTAATTTGGTTTCTCGTGGATTACTGCTACCGTGCAGAATGCATTACGCGGATCGTCTGTGACATCTGTTGACTACGTTAGCTGATCTGACGTTTCGAATCAGCTGTACGGAGTTCCGCGCGGGGTGGCATCAGGTGTGTTCAGGAACAGATATTGAAAACTGAAAGGTAGGCCTACTACTGCATAACTACAATAAATTGCCTCCTGAAATTAGTTGTGCTATGCTACTGTTATAGTAGAAGTTTGGCATGAAGGACTAGCTCCACGGAGACAAGCGTTTTAGATTCAGTATGAGTAGAGGAAATAAGTACAAATTGCAGAAATCTTCATGTCATTACATAAGAAAATATTCATTTAGTTCTAGACTAGTAAATATGTGGAATAGTTTGCCAAATGACATGGTTGAGGCTGATAGTATTAATACTTTTAAGAATCGGCTTGATAAATATTCGTCTAATCAAGATATTATAATTTTAATGCCGACTTAATTGGAACTGGAAGTCTACCAATTTGTATGTGAAAGTGATGCTAAGTTGTGGGCAGAGAGGACTATCTGCGCCCATCAGAACACATTGGATTGGATTGGTCGATTTAATTACAACATTTACTGTACCGGTACCGGTAGTTATATTCTTATTTAGAACATCTGAACGGCATGAACTATTTAGATAGCAAATGTCGCATTTTTATTGTTACCCGTGAGATTACATTGCCGAGTACCATGAACTTTTACTGTTGCTTTGCTAGATGCCGTTTTCCTGCATGTCCCGCTGGCCCACATTGTCAAATAACTAGATTAATTTGTTTTATTTTTAATTTTCCTGTGATGACAGTTCGCCTTTTAGCCTGTTACGTTGAAATGAACGCCTCATCTCGGCAGATTGCATCAGATGTTTTTGTCATAGCTGTGTATATAGCACAGCAGCTGAAACAGTTAACTGTTCATTTGTAGGAGCGTGGTTATCGGGCAGTTGCATTGAATATGACGTCGTCACAAGATTATGCCAGTCATCACAGAACGTCATCAGACGTCAACAACAAAGCCAGCTTTGCGACTGTTAACAATAATCCTTCTGCGTCACCATTAGTTGCCGACTATGTATTGACGTCATCGCCGATGATGCGATCAGTTAGCATGGCAACTGATCCTCCTGCAGCTGTGGTCACCAATCGCCGTTCAGATGTTCTTGACTATCGAGGTGGTAGTGGTCCCACTTCAGTCGTGGCAGCTGGTATTTCTCCTTCTTTTAGATCTCCCAAGTTAGAACCTCGAGGTGCAAGTGGCAGCAGTTCGTCAGCTAGGAAGGCTCAGAAGACTTTGCACCATTCATCAATGGCATCGTCGTCAGGGACAGGAAAGTGGCGACAGAGGACAACTGACATCAGTGCTGGTGGACGTTCACAGGCATCTGATTCGGTAAGGAAATGTCTTTCGTGATGTCTTCTTGCAACATTAATAATGAGATTCTGTTCGAAATATGCTTTACTAAAAAGAACCAGTTTAGGGTGGCATTTCTAGTGTTGCAGTTTAGGGCCAACAGAGGCCAGATTTGCAGAAGTTAGATGGCCATGTCCCTTCAGTAAATTTTATAATAATTTAGCCATATTGTTGTGATTATCTTAAGAAATGAATGACCATGACTTTTAGTGAGAGTTTTCACAGTGTGCTGTTTTATGGCTGCAATGCTTAGGCGCCAGAGTCATTGCCGGTATGTTTTTGGGTTTGCAGTGCACACTGTCTGTGATTGTGTTGCATTGTACTATCTGCTGCAGTGTTGACAATAAATTTGCAGCGACCTATCACGTTCGGCTGCTACAGTTTATTATCCTTTAGTTTTTCTATGTGGCTGGAAACATAAATATCTTGTAAACTTGTCAACACACATGGAGGAATGATGGCTTGCTTTGCTGTAGAGTTTATCTAGTTTCATGGTGGATTATGGTTTCTGTGCAGTATTGTCAATTAGCTCCGCCTACGTCTCTTTCCTATGCACTAGGTTGTTGTGATTAGAAAGTTGATTGACTTGTTATGTCTGTGTTTGCCAGTCTAATTTACGTTTTTCCAAATATATGCCATAGTTTTGAATGTTAGTTTATGACCGATAATGGTCTTATTTCACAAAATATGATATTATGTGCTTGACCGTGGTACAAGATGCAATGAGGAAAGTAATGGGTAGATGCATGCTGTTTATCAAATTATGTTGCAGCCGTCATTGGTCCTCTAATTGGAATACCGGTAGGTCTCAGCTGCAGACTGGCTGTATTGTGTGACTAGGCTTGAAACCATACATATTGAACACAACACACACCCACTCACGCCTGGCCTTCGTAATGCAGGTGTTGCTGCTGCCGGGCCGTGATGAATGTATAATTGGACGTCATGTAGGTGCTCAATCTGCACATATGCTGCATTGGGTGTGGTCTCTTCGTGTGAAGTATACAGAAACACACATATTGTAGAACTGTTATAAGTGTTCTCTCTTTCTATTCACTGTTGTCAGTCAGTAATTATTTGAGGAGTTTCTTTTGCAGTGTAGAATGTACAGTGTGCCAGTTAAGCTGTATAGGCCTAGCTGTTGCTCGTGCAATTAAACTAAGCTAATAACAGTAACAGATAATGAATGGTGCTGTCACACTGGTGACCTCCATAGGGTGATTACTGAAAAAAACGTCCAAAGGTAAAACTTTGACGCTGGTGCCATTCAGTATAGGGATAGCGAGATATATTCTCATACTTATTTTTAGCGATTTGAGATCAGTGTATTCGGCTTGAAAATGACTTATGATAGAGTTGGTCGCCCATTGTCTCAAGGAGCATGAGATCTGCCTGTGATCTTTTTTAATTGGTAAAGCTTTACCTGCGGTGGTACTGCTCTGGGCTACACCGCTGCACATTGCTTGGTGACAACTCTGCTGATGATCCCTTGGTGATTTGCACGTTGCACGTTCATATTGGAAAAACAATTCCTCTCTTCTACATCTGTAGTAGTAGTAACTTTCTTTAATAACAACTTTGTCAACTGCAAAGCTATATCAAATTATGGATATCAAAAATCCACGAAGTGAAATACGATATAAGCCTAAAAGATGTACATACATAGTAATAATGAAATTGATAAAAAAATGAACGTCTCTGGGTTAGGTGGCTTGGGTGAGTTGGACAGAGCTGGAATATTGCACTCCTGGTTGCCGTTGGTCAGTACCCAGTAAAAGCACCCACTTCTCTTGTTGCACACGACTGCCTGTAGAAATAGGCCTAGCTGACAACAGATGGTGCAGTGCAGCGGTCACCAGTCTTGCCCACCGTCCATCCTTCATCATATTATACACTTCAGCTACTGCTGCTGCTCTCGGCACCTGCTGCACCCACCCTTTTTCTCTCTGTCCATCTGCTGCCAGTCACTAGCCAGTCCTTTCACCGCTGGAAAGTGTATTAAATTCCCAACAAAAAGCTCCTTAAGATTCGACGAAGACACTGCAACTTTGCTTTTTTGAGGGGGTGATATACATGTGCATGCGAAGACCCCAAGCATGAACCTGCCTTTGCATGCATTACGGGACAATCTGCTTCCTTACTGCATTTGTGTGCGCACAGTCTGTACAGTACAGTAGTTGTTTTGCAGGTGTAAAACGAACTTTACGTTTGAGGAACACTTTGCATACTTTAACCGACTTTGCGACATGAATGAACCAAATTTGAGTTTTTGACAATTTAAATTTGGTTAATGAAATACATGTAGTGAAACCACGTCGCCGTAATCGCTGTTTCTTTGAAGTTGGACCGTGAAAATTTAGTTAAATTATACTTGCCGATACTTAACGATAAGGCAAGAAAGTGGAAAGAGCCGCAGTAATCAGTTTCGTGTCACACTGTATAGATCCAAGGGAAAAGGAGTAGGCAGCCTGCAGGTAAAGTTGCGCAAACTTTATAATGACTCTGGATGGAAAGGACAACTGGCACAGTGCGAAGACGGATGTGGTTAGTCGCCACTGCGTCAGAGTAAGCACTGAGTGTGAAATGCCAATCTATAGTTACGGTAGGTAGTCGTCGTCGTTGTTGCAGTGTCTGGTTTATATGGATTGTGGACTGGTGGCTGGTCGACCGGTCGACTGACAAAGGCAATAATTAATCTGTCGCTAGTTGTTTACTCCTCTACTCCAGACCACATTGTGCCGTCCCACACGTCCCGTCCCCGGCTGACTCATTTCCCTGTCCTCCCCTATTCGTTCTTGCCTCAGAACAGACCCGGGAACTCTTCTACCGGTTCTCGGGTGCAGATATGTGTTGTCGACGCGACTAGACTGCTTTTTGACTAAGCCCAAGGCTGTGAGAACTAAATCCATAATATGTCAAGCATGAATACACTGCAGAGTTACCGTATTTGCTTTTTGTGACCGACCCCGAGTCAGCTGCTGGACCCAACCCAGTAAATATAACTAACGACAAAGCTTACAGCTGAGAAATGACGTTTTATGTACAAATGCTGTATTTTCACATTCATTAAGAGCTAAAGGCAGAGGACACTTGATATAGAGCCTCTGTTGTAGCAACCTCGTCACAGAAACGCTCAGGTATGGCACGCATTATCAGGGAATCACTGCACACCCACGCGTTTACCATGGAAGTAAGTAAGTAAGTAAGTAAAACGTGAATTTATATAGCGCATATCATTTTTAAAAAAACCTCTAATGCGCTGGGGATGAACCATATGCATAGTAACAACACCTGTCTTTGCCTTCCCAGCTGAAGCTGATCATTTACCGATCCCGGAGGGATGGAAGGCTGAGTTGGCCTAGTCATCACAACGGTGAACAACCAGTCCGCCCAGTAGAGGGTGTTTGTGTCGTCGTGGGGTTTATGGGGAAGGGGGTAATAGACCTAGTGTGCGGTTTGTCCACTTCTGGTGCTATTACTGATGATAGCGTTGGTGCTATCGACGGATCTGTGCTATAAGGGCCGGGCCGGGCGGTCCGTGATATTGTTTTAATGTTCAGCTGGATGGTCGACTGTGTGTGGATATTGAGCGTGCCTGCGGTAATCGATTGCACGCTGTGCCCACACAGACAGACAAACTGTGCCTTGGCTCTGGTCTCCTGTATTGCTGCCTGGTAGCCGTTTTGTCCATGAATCCGTCGTCTTGCAAAGCAATGGTTTCTGCTGGCAGCGTGCGTCATTTCGTGCGGCTTCTTGCTCGTAACGGACTGCGATGTCTGTCGTTGTGCCATCTTCATGACAGAAGTTTGACAGCTGATGCCGAGATATCCAGCGACAATCTCTTCGTGTGATTCTGTCTTGTGCGAACGCTTTCAGTTCCATGTACGTCTTGCCACTCCGCTCCAGCACGTTGTTGATCCAGCACGTCCGCAGGGCTTCTTGGTATGTTGTACCGTCGAATGCTCCTTCTAGTACGCACAATGCCACACCTGCACTCTCCCTCACCACATGTCCGAAATACTGAAACCTCAGCTGGGCGACATTCGGCATAATATTCAAGTTCGGTGTAGGCTGCTATTAGTATTATATACTGTTTAGAATCGAGTCAGCGCAGCCGAATCGTGATATCCTTAGTTTTCGACCTTGGTCGACGGCGTCAAAGGAAGGCACACTGGGCCAGACGTCGACGCCAGTCCTTTCTGTCAACACAGCGTTTTAGGCTTCCTGTCGTAACATGCCAATTTCCTTTGAATCTCGTCTTTTTCGTGGTATCCATTCAGTTTTTTCAGTAGTTTTCTGGTCTCTGTGATATGTCAGTATCAATGAAAATTTTTTAGCGTGGCTAGAATAGCAGAGCTATTACGAAGTCCACGGAGGCGCAGTAGAGTCACAGAGCTATGTTGGGGAAGGATTGTGAAAAGGAAATGTTTTAAACGTCGGTGGAAGACGGGCAGAGACGGGGGTGATTAGATGTCAGATGGCAGCGAGTTGCAGAGGAGCGATGCAGCAACTGGAAATATGCGTCGACTGACGGTTGTGAGTCGGAATGATGGAACAAACAGTTGATGTGATGATCACGAGCAAAGTCGGCGACGACCAGGCAGGTCGGCGACACGAACAAGATCGTTCAGGTATGGTGGCGCGAGACCATGCAGCACACGAAACGCCATGACAGCCATCTTAAAGTCGACGCGTTGTGGTAGACGCAGCCAATGTAGAGTTGCAGGAGCGTCCGAGACATGATCGTAGCGACCTAGTTGGAACACCAGACGAGCCGCAGCGTTAAGAACGGACTGGAGGCACCACTGTAGATATGCTGGAAGCCCGACCAGGACGAAGTTGCCGTAGAGTCTTGGTGCACAAGCGACACCACCAGGAAACGGAAGCAGTCGTCGGTGACGTATCGACGAAGGTGACGAAGCTGGCGAAGTGCAGCGAAGCAGCATGACATAGTTCGCCGAACGTGAGTGGCCGCACCAAGATCGTTGTCGATAAATACACCCAGGTCACGAACGGCGTTGACAGGACAAACGAGTGAACCAGCAGCTGGGTAGTTGCGACAGCTTACGAATGGACGAGCACCACATCAGCTCCGTCTTGTCGGCACTGAGTTGCAGGCGGTCCGAGCGCATCCATTTAGAGATGCTGTCGACACATCGTGGCGCTGTATTCGACAGCGACGAAGTAGCATCAGACTGACCGGAGCCGTATATCTGGCTGTCATCAGCATCGGATATATCGTCATTTAGAAAGTATATAGTAATGTTTTAAACGTATGAAATGTTTATTTAAAACGTTAGTTAGTTTCATACCGTATATTTTAGTCTTTTCTTTCTTTCTCTCGTGTTCTGTGCTGTATGTCGTGTACTTGTCTGCGTGCGAGCGTAATCAGTAGCTCATTAACTCTGCTACCCATGCATGCTGTACAGCTCACTGCTCAGCGGCATTGTGTTGTCGCAGATATCCGACCGATAGATCTACGACATTGCTAGAACTCGCCCCAGGCAGGCTGTTACTTATAAGCCGTGTCCGTTGTTGTTGTGTATGCATTTCGCGTGAGATAGAATGTCAACAGTCTCATCAGCACAGAGTGAAGCTGTGCCAAGCCTCCATTCAGCTTCTCTAGAGGACAAGAGTTCACTATGTGGGACAACGTCTGAACCTCACCGCATGGACATTGACCCCATCTCTTGCGGCAGGCAGCACAGTGTCCTTGATCTGTGCGGAACCGATTTAGCATGGACCATTGTCCCCAAGGGAGGTCAAAACCCGGAGGACTCAGACAGTAGGGTTTGATGACGAGAACAGCATTTTTGCACTGCGCCGCCGTTGGAGTTTGTGCGTCGGTTCTATGGTGATCGTTGCTTGCGGTGTCTGCAGAATGACGCCGAAACGAAGCCGTTTTGCTGCATGGTTTAATACGAATTTACTGTTCAGTTTATTGCGCGTCGGTGAACAAAGAGCAAAAGCAACGACGACGGATGGCAATTCTATCGGGCGGTTGCAGCTGCAGCCGTGACCGTGAGTACAAACACGAGTATGTACGAGTTCGCTCGCTCGCTCGCGTATCATTCGACGTGTCATTTCGCAAACTGCCACGAGTCATAGTACAGGCAATCTGTTACTCTGGTGCCGACGACTCGAACTGAGCGACAAAATGAAATGCGTCGTAGTTTATGCGAGGAAATCGTTCGCCGTTGTTTGCCATTTCGAGCGCTCTGAGCATTGCGGTGATTCTCGTTGCGTGACCAATGCGTACAGCACGCACTGCAGTTGCTTGCCGGTTAAGAGCTCGTGTAACAGCGTCGTCGTCGTAGTATAACGCGGGCGTTTAGGTCGCTGGGGCTAGGCACAGCGGAATGCCTTGGATGACGACGTCGGTGGCGGGCGGAAGTTGCTACACACGGTGGCGTTAACTAATTTCCGTTTTGCGTCGCGGTCGTACAGGAGCGACGCTCCATCAGTAGGTCGCCGTACGGGGCCTCGGCGTTTGCGTCGCTTCATAATTTATCATCGCGGTTTCGCGAGTGGGAGCGTGGCGCCGGCTGTACGGGAGTGTTAATATTAATGAAACTGCGGCATTTCGTTTGCTTACCATGTCTTTTGCGTCAGTGGTCCACTGAATGGTGATTATAACTATTAATGACGCATACACAGATTCCGCCTAGCTTGTTTTACAGTGTTAATGTATGCAGTAACAGAATTATCGGTCCCAAGACAGGCGCGGATTCAGGAAGTCCTGCTGAGCTGATTGATATTTATGAAGTTGCCTCTCTGTCGACGCTGTTCACTTCATATGTATGGTTTATCTCTGATTTGATTATGCCTTCAGTGCTTTGACGCTGTTGGTTGGGCGGCAGGAAGGGCATCCGGCCTGTAAAAAACCTTGGGGGGGGGCGACATTTGTCCGGTTGGGGTGGCGCCCACCCGGACTGTCGGTACCTCTGCCTACATTATCTTCCCCTGCTCCATAAAAAATCCAGAAGACAGGAGGTGGCGAAACCCAGCCTGAACGCAGCACTCCCTATGCTAAGGCAGAAGGCAGAGTGTTTCTTCTGGTACCGGCCTACCCGGGTTGTCCCGGAACAAATGCCGTTAAACGGTTGTTGTTGTTGATTATCCTGAATCCTGCATGATAATAATGATTCATGATATAGCGGCTGCTGTAATAACTATTTTATTTTAATGACACGGCTGTTGTTTTGTGCAGAATAGAGAATATCACTATAATATATATGTACAGTATGTATTGCATTTAGAAAGCTGTGTTCAGTCACACTGTTACAGAGGACAGTGGCGTCTTTTTAGTCAATCCTTGTGGTCCAACTTACCGATTTTTGTCGCATCTTACGTACTGCAGTGCTATTTACAAGTTCCCGTTACTTCACAGTCCTTGACCTTGGGGTGTCCACAGACCCCCGTCATCGTCATCATCATTGAGTGGCTCGCTCCTCCGGCAGCATAGTTGTTTCCTCAACATGGTGCCAGCGGGAATGTCGATGTGTAATACACCAGGTTGAGGAGGGAGAGGTCGATGTTGTGAGTTTGTGTCCAGTGGGACGTTGAGCCTCTATACACTTTGGTCTCTTTCGATTGTCCGCAGCCAGGACTGGCGGAGACGACCGCTCGGACGTCGCCAATCCTCTGATTGACGGTTGATGGAAACTTGGGCCGGGCGTGATCGTGTGATGGGTCGGCTCGGCAGATGTGGCCAAACAGCTTTAGACGCCGGTCCAGGATGGTACTGGTGACGTGGCGCTGATTCGTCCGCTTGCGGACTGTCAGTTTTAAGACGTGAGCTGTGTAGGGTATGCGGATAATGTGTCGCAGATATATCATATCATATCATAGCTGCGTTTGTAGTGCGCCTATTACAAAATAGAACATAGACGCACTACAGAAGTTCGACTAGATACATGTACATGTTAAAAAGAGACTAATGAAAAACAGCATTAACAGTTCAAACACTTTAACTAACGCTGAGAGCAATTCGAAAATAATAAGATTTTAACAGTTTTCGGAAATTGACTGGATCAGATACCGTTGACGTCGCCTTGCTGTGGTAGTCATTGACGCCATAGAGCAGACCTGGGAGGATGTTGACGTTGTACAGACAGACCCCCAGCATTGCGTAAACGACGCCCTTGGCAGAGGACCGCAAAGATACTGGCGATAAGGGGAGGCATTTCGCCATATTTCTGATACCGGTGTATGAAACCTTGTCGTTCGTCAGCTGAGCTCTGTGGCAGTCCGAGCGAGTAACGAACAGCGAACATTTATTATGAATAGAGCCTACTCCGAGAGCGTTTAATGATGAAAACGGAAAATACGTCGATGTGCTGAAAAACTGTTTCGTTTTCACCTCGGGTTTGTGAAATGATGCCTGGAAAACCGCTAATTTAGTATATTAATGGGCAGGAGAGCTGTGCCAGTGGCAAAGTAGATTTATACACGCGTAATCGTAAAAACCTATTAATGCGTCGCCCATCGACTCTGAACAGTGCTGCCGCGTGTCGTCGGCACATCGGTTTAAGTGTGTCGTCGGTTTGTCGTTATTGGGAATTATATGATTGTTGTCGGTGCTCTGGCAGGCGACTGTGGGACATGTGGAAGAATTGGGATGCATGGTCAGTCTGATCTGTGGGATTGGCAAGTCCCAGTTTAAGTAAGTTATGATAAGTAGAGTTTTCTGCCAACTCAACACATATAGGTCATATCAGAGGCTTGTCTTTCCAGGCGATCACTTGTACTGGTACTACTGTCAACGAAACCAACGACTGTAGTATTATTCAAACGAAACATGACATGAAACCCAGTGAACACAAAAACCGTAAACGGTATTTAAAAAAACTACTAATTGACACAGACTAAGGCAAACTAAAGCCTGGTTAGGTGCCTTTACACCGTTTTCACCATCCGGAAACGAAGTGGTCACTCGACAGCTTCGGGCGCCCGCTGGGGCTTGTTAAGTCGGAACGTCAGACGCTGTGTAACGGAATATCCCCGTTGGAATTCGCGGCAGCGCTTCCGTTAACACGGCTGTAGCCTGAGCTTGTTGAAACTTGAAAGTAGTTGATTAATGAACGAACGAGCTCGCGCCTTTGTATTTCTGTTCTGTTCTTTAGCCGTCCTTGATCCTAGGGTTGGCCACACCATGGACGTACTTTCTCCATTTGTCCCTGTTCTCTGTCATTCTGATTGACTCTTCCACGGAGAGTCCTGTCCACGTCTTGATGTTGTTCATCCAGGCAGTGCGTGGCCTTCCTCGCCTGCGTGCACCTGACATTGTTCCTTGCATTATCTTTTTCTCCAGGCAACTCCCTTGTTTCCTGATGGTGTGACCATAGTATGGTAGCTTCTTTGCTTTGACGGTGTCTAACAGTACCATCTTTACTCCAGCTTTGTATTTAGTCGATTCGATTATGTGACGATATAAGGTCTGGAGTATTTCGTTGTTTGTGATGCATCGTGGTACACTTCGTGACTTCAACGTCGTTCTACACGCGCTGCGAGTCGCAACGCATCGCGCAGTGCAGCGGGAACTCGCTGGCGCTCCCCACGCGACGCAGCGCAGCGCAGCGCGTGTCGAAACGACGCTGAGTTGATGCTGGTGCAAAGCCAGCGTTTGTAACCGTGAATGTGAGTCTACAGGGTGACTTTATCAGAAAATAAATCTTGACACCAGGGAAAGTGTGAAAGTGTCGTATGGGTGGAAATTCTACATGCAAATCTTTGTGCGTTGAGAAGGAAAGATTTGCTGGCAGTTTGTGAAAGGTGGCGTTCAGTGTCACGTTGACTTCGGCAGTTCTTTGTGTGCAGTGTTGTTGAGGCATTAGCTAGGCCAGCGCTGAGGCCGGCTGCCGCTCTAATTTAACTGAGTACTTAGACGACTTTTATAGAGCTGGTGGATCTGCACTGTGTCGCTATCTAACTTCAACAATAATTTTGTTAAATCCTAGTCGATTCTAATAATTCTCAGTTTCATTGCTGGAATTTGCTACAGAGTCATGTAAATATTTTCCACCACACCCGAGGTTATTGTCAAAGTTGGGCAGGTCCCGTTTTTGAGACACAGTGTAAATATAGAGAAGTTGACGTGATAAGTCGGCGTAATGGAGTCGTGCCTTAGCGACCAAGATGGTGGTAAAACTGAGCCCCCCCACGATGTTGCTGTGATGAGACAGGTGTCTTAATGTGGCGCAGGTGTGTTGGAGGCGCCATGTCTGCAGACATCAATGTGGTGCAGCAATAGAACCCCTCTGTGCTGCTGCTGCTGCTGCTGCTGGTAGCGGTGTTGGTTCATTGCCGACTGCGATGTGTCGGATAACGTACTGCCGGTGCCTGCTGGACGCCCACACACTGCACTCTGCCGAGTTACTGTCTGATTGATGTTGTACGCTCGCAGCAGCTAGCTTTAGCTCGGCTTGAAAGTTGAAACGTTGATAACTTTTCACAGCATGTTAAAGTCAGGTTTATTTCAGCTTTGTAGTCCGGATGCCGAATAGCAAAAAAATAGACGATAAATGCACGGAAACAGCAAAACGGCGAATATCTATTCTGGTAGTGTAATCTGTTGGAAATTTAGTTGTATTTATAGACTTTTCTGATATACGGTAATTGAGCGTTCTGTGCGTGCAGCCGTGTTTCCATCAGCGTTGCCGTCGCCTAGCTGTCGCGTCTTATTGCCATGCTGCTACTGCCAGCGTCGGTCGGTCGGTCGAGATGAAAGCAACTGATTGCTTCTTGTGTGGTCGTCGTGTATTAACCCTCTCTGACTAAATAGCAGGACTGATCAGAGCCGCATTGATGTTGGAAGGCAGAATAAATGCTAGCATGACACGACGCCAGGAAAGAAGTAGCTAATGACGTTAAAGAATGGACTGCGGCAGCAGAGTAAGAGATGTACAGAAAAGCTGAGAAAACATGAACCACCGTGGAGACTCGGCACGCCTGCCTTCTGTATAAGAAGACACAGTAAGAAGAGAAATTCATTTATATAGTTACTAGGTAGCACTGATGCAAATCCTGGTTTACTTGCAATCTTTTCTCTCTCAGGAACTGTTTGATCATTGGTGCTCTAATCTCCCTGCTAATACTGAGTTGCTCTGGGCTGGCTCCAAACACAACATTTCGTTGTTGGGTAGCCATGCTGCGGTCCTGCATCTCCACTCAGATACTGTGACTGCTAGTGATCATGTACAGGTGCTCGGTGTCACTGTTTCGTCCGACCTGAGTCTCGAGAAGCATGTCTCTAAGACGAGTTCAGCTAGCTTCCACTGGCTTCGTCAACTTCGTCGAGTCCGAAAGTCACTTGATGACGGATCAGCGGCAACGCTCGTTCATGCTTTTGTTACGTCTCGCGTCGACTATTGCAATGCACTCT
>Ga0126335_1001272_pt1 | contig 13884 bp, 9 predicted proteins | sample OlaspJWI45metaG_FD_108409 | JGI IMG/M metagenome (GOLD analysis project Ga0126335, IMG submission 108409) | Marine gutless worms symbiont microbial communities from Oahu, Hawaii - Olavius sp. 1 OAHU.JWI-45 metaG | ecosystem: Host-associated > Annelida > Digestive system > Unclassified | place... | reverse complement strand
TGCAATTTTTTAATGTAATAATTCCGTTCTCTTGCACTGCGTTGCGGTGACAAGTGGAACAAAGAAAACACGCTCGTTTGTTGTTGTTTACGCCGAGCAACTTTGACCTTGAACGAGGTCGAGACGCGACACTGTGCCGAAACGTGTGTGACTTGGTGCCGGACAAAAGATCCCCACCGTGAGTGAATATGGAAGGAATTATTAAACCGACTGGCACTGTCACATGACGAGGTTTATTTCTTAGCTGCCAAAACGTTGCTGATTATTTGTGAGTTCAGCTGACGCACCGCCTCAGATTTAAGCCGCACAACAGACAGACACCACAAACATCGATAACAATTGTCAGCATCTCATGCATTCGATGCAGCCTAATAATTCACTTTCAATGATGATCCAGACCTCTAACCGTTCCAACTGTTTTTAATCAATTTGGCTATTATTGTTTTTAACCCATGGGATCTACACTACCGGGATGAAAAACATAACAATGCATAGCCAAAAGAGCGTTGACCAAAATTTGTGTTTTAACAACGGCATCTGAAGGTGGTTCTGGCTGGTAAAATGCAGAGCATGGGACAGCTGATAGGGGTGTAATAGAAGTTTAGTGAATTGTCTGCATCTATCAGCTATTCAAATTGTGATGCAGAATCATTGAAAACGACAGTAGGAGAACTCCTTCATCATCCGCCAAAATTGCTAGTTTACTACAAATACGCGAAACACTGCTGGAAAGTCAGTAAGAAGACGGTTATCTTACAGGGAAATCCTCACGAGCATGTGCTCCACGACTCTCCTTGCGAGCCTCTCCACTATAGACAATGCATGCTGAATTGATCATCATGTTCTGCAGCTCCAAAGCCTCGACAAGATCTGAGTTCCAGATCATGCCACTATCTGCCAGCTGCAAACAGACAACACAACTGCCAATCATAGACAATAGAATATTTATTTATCAAGGTGCCTTACTGGCCGACTTCTCCATCCACAGAGATCAGTGACATCAAAAACAGATGGCGGCAAGATGGCGTGAGCCTCGGACCAGCCAGATGCCACGACCCTTGAACTCTCACAGACCAATCACAGATTGCTGAACATCAATCGTTGACTTTTAATATATATGAACAGAAAAATTTGCCTGCTTTTTGCAATGAACTGTAATTCAGTATATGAAACCTGCCACCAAAATATTAAAAGCATTGTTGTAATGGGTGGAGTGTGTGAATCTCCGTTGGCGGTCATATTAAAACCGCATGTTTTTGTGATGGAGCTATCAGCCTGTAACGCCCCCGTGCTGCCAATACATCAATCAGTGATACCAGAAGTGTCTACTCAATGGGCAAAATTTTCCCCCACTTCTTTCACACAATGTAGGGGTATCGGGAGCACTGTCTAGCACAATCTTCCTTGGGCCCCCAAGAATCGCCACCACAAACAGCACCTCAATCCCCTCTTTGCACATCCACATGACAGACAAAACTGACAGACAGAAGCTAGGATCATCATCGATCACAATAGTCCTTATCTGGTGTATTCAATGCAGCCGAAAAACAGAATCTAGAACTAGAAACTGTGCCCGTTCTACAAACGGAAAATTAAAGTAACATGAGGCCAAAGTAATTTGGCAAAGGCTGCATCGAAAGCTTCCCCCATCTAACAAAATGTTCCCTGGATCCCCAAGGCTCTTCAGCACAAACAGACCCTCAATCCGCTCAGCTGTTTTTGCACTCCAAAGCCGAGAAAAGCCGGCTGGTAGACAGACAAACAGACAAGGCACTGCGATCATAGTCAGTAACGGTCTGCATCTCATGCATTCGATGCAGCCTAAAAATTAAATTTACGAGATTCGTATCTTCCCAATGCATGCTGTTTCAATATCCTCTATTTGTAAACCACGGACAACTCTACAAAACGGTTAGTACGTACGTCGTACACTAACACTGTGCTGCCACCAAATGAATACAGTTAGAACACACTACGAGCCCGTCCAGCAGCCGTCTCAGATAACGTACCTTCAAGTCGTTGAGTTCCGGCCACAGCGCGGCGATCTTTTCGCAGCCCTCCTTTAGGGTCGGACCGTCACGAAACACTGCAGCGTGGTTCTGCATTGCCTGTTGAACATACACACGTAAGTACCGCCAGTGGCTCCGACGCAGGTAACTGACACCGTCAAGAGTACTTCCAGGTTGCATTAAGCATATGCTTGCAGGGAACGTGGTCAGTTAACTTCCAAACACAAAAAGCTTTCAACAGCCTTCTGAGCTGTTCACATATTCATAAGCAGGACAGTGAGTTACTGCAATTCAACAAACAATGGGCCATATCGTAATACGCTCATTGGAGGCAGGAAACTGACCGCTTGTTTGCTTATAACTCAAGAACGGCTGTGACAATGCTCTCCAAATTTTCAGGGTAGCTCCAGGGTGCCCAGGGGTGGTTCTAGGGGCAAAAAAATTGGGGAAGCAAGGTGTGGATGGTACTGGGCAGCGCTAGCCTAGAGACTAGGGCAGCATTAGCAACCGGTCGGTCTCGCTGCTGGAGATGTGATACACTGCAGTGCGGATAGTCAGCGTGCAGCAGAATAGCACACAGCGAGTGAGACATGGGGTGGGTTTAATCTATAAATGATGGCTGGAAACAACTGTTAACTTACACGAAAGCAAAACCCCGTGTGGGTTCGAGGGCTTAGAATAGACCGACTCCATCTCCTGGCCAGGTGTCGTAAGAGGCGACTAAACCAGGCACCCCTCAACCTCCGTGGCCTCATCTGATTACTGATGATGGACTGAAGTAAAAGAGGGAACATTCGGAAGAGGGGCCCCTTATGGGAACCCTTCCGTAAGAACTCAGCTCTTTGCAGCTGACAGGCGAACCTGTCAGGTTCAATGAAAGAAGAAACCCTCAAGTGCCCTACGGAAGCGAAAGAGGAAACAAGATAAAGCGCATGCTGCCCCACAGGCCGACGTAGGACCGGGAGCTTGAGGCGCCCACAGTGGCAAATCGTGCACTGAGACTGACGTGGGGGTAGAAGTCGCACAAAAAGACCGCTATCACCTGGTGGGACACCTCAGGATGCCCAGAGCCGGGTAAAGCGTTCTAAGCAGAAACAGACAGAAACACCATATAATAGTTAGAGACCTCTTGAGGTTTTTAACATTCTCACGTAGGTTTTCATAGTACCCTGGTAAGAAATACCAGGAGCTTTACTGGTGGATGGACTATGGGCCCATCTGCGGCCTGGTTCTACAAAGGACAACTTCGCCTCCACCGAAACTGGATACCAAACCAAAAAATAAAACTATACCCTGCTTCAGTTACATACGTCATCTCATCTGCAAACACAGTTGGCCGACTCCACTCTCCTGTCCTACACGAGGCTCTCAGCATTTAATATAACATGTTTTACTGACTAATGTACAACAGAAGATTCATTCGGCAGATTAAATTAGTTCAGTAAATCGAATAAGTCACCTTCTGCATTTTGAGGCGGAGCATGGCGGGGCTTACACTGCCGCTGCTGTGACGAAGTTTGTCGATGTTGGCCACGGAACTCTCTCCTGCATCCTGTGCACGGCGACGAAAAACATAAACCCTAGCTCGTATTAGCTTCAAACAACAAACTGCACATGGGCAGTGATGCACAGATGGGTTAAGTAGATCAGGGTGACCTGGTTGCTGCCCAAATGCAGTGAGTTAGGGCATCTACTGCTGTGGTGACGTGGTTGTGTGTGTCTGTTACGTTGATGTATTGTGCCCAAACGACTGCGTCAATCATCATGCGACCTTCACCAGATTGTAGCCCAGCCATTCTAGTTTTCCCGTACCAAATATGAACCCGACTGCTTGATCCCCATCACTGAGGGCATAAAATGTTGAAAATATGTTCTTCTCACAGTTACGCGGTAGACTCCGATGAATATGTTCGTACAAGCGTCGGGCAGCATGTCAGCCACAGCTGAGCTTCTTGTTTTTGGTTTGTGATCAGGGTTGGTGAGTCTGTCTATGCGTGCACGATTACACTTCTCTATGTCCAGCGATTACAATGGGTGACACCCTAGTTAACAGACAGATACAGATGTTATTCGATTCTATATAATGAGCTCAGTGAGCTAAAAGCCACGGACCAATTTCCATCCGGTAGAAAAAGCTGAGTTGAAACTGATGAGGTACGAAGAAGATACAAATCACACTAAGCTGCATTCAAGGGCAGCACAAACCCGTGTGTGGTCGTATTTTGCTGCTGTGACCTTGACCATGGCACTATAACCTTGAAACTGGACCCCCGGGACATAGGTACTCGCAGAACATATCTCCATCCCGAAAACGAAGTTGCTGGGTCAAGTCATTCAAAAGTTATAGGTTAAATAAGTATGAAAACAGCTCTCGAGGTCAAATGTCACCATCTTCCAACCATTTCTAGAGTTCACCGTAGGACACATTCCTACCAGGTTACATCAATTTCTGATCAGTAGTTTTCGAAATTTTGTGCGGACAGATGTGCACCCAGAGACAGACAGACACCACCAGAAACAATAACTGCTGGCAGAATAGATGGCAAGCAGGTAATGAACACTGACCGTGCCACAAATCAACGTTAACTGCACCTTGATACACCTTCACAATTCATAACCGATTTAGACAAGTAAGACGCAGCAAGAGATTAATTAATCAAATTACTAGAACAACCGCCACTGCCGCTGGTGCACCAAAAATATTTTTCATTCAGCGAAGAATTTCTGCGGCTGCAGCTTTGCATTCTGTAACCTACACCAAATCAAAGTCCGAAGTCCTGCGCGTTGCAGTTCTTGAGGCAAAACAGCCGCAGCCGTCGGCCAAAATCCCAAATGTATTTTTAACTGTAATCTCCTTTGCATTTTTCACTTGTATCATTTTATTCCCACGCACCGTTGTTGCATGGTTTTCAATAAAGTATAGTACGGTATAATACAGTCATGATGATGGAGTCCCCCGTCTTGCTACTGCGAGTCCTCGGAGACCGATCCGCGCGGTGCACTGTCGGCGGCAGACTTGACAGATGAAGGTACTCGAAGACGTGACTCTCAAGAGCATAATATAGCATACGTATAACAACAGGAGAGACAGCGACAATGAAGACTAATGTGAGTAAACATCGACAGACTGAAGTACATACATCGCGCATCTTAGGTACCGGATCCCCGGGCTTGCTGTTCTCGGCGATGGTGTTGGCACAGGCGCGGCCGAACACGACAAGATCCAGCAGCGAGTTGGCTCCGAGTCTGTTGGCTCCGTGGACCGACACAGAGGCCGACTCACCCGCGCCGTACAGACCACGCACGATGCGGTCTCGCCCGCTGACATGCTCTATCACCTATCACCGACAAAGAAACATGAGGTCAGCCGAGGACCAGCTTCAACTGGAAAAGCAGAGGCAGGTACGGTTCAAGCATTCGTGGATAAATGCGTGGGTGTGCAGGTAAAACTGTGAAATCCCTCGAAAATGCGTGCCACACCTGAGCACCTCTGCAGTGAAGTTCCTTCACCAAGGGGCGCTGTATCAACTGTACGACCTTTACGTTTACCCATTTTAGCTGCAGAATAGGTACGGACTTCCGATGGCCCAACAAACCAACAGGCTTGAGCTTTCCCACTTGGGCCACCCAAGGGGAGGGTCCATGTAGTATACAGGCCCCTGAAATGAGAGTCATGATGATGGCTGTAATGCGTGGGTGTGTGACTGACATAAATTTCTGCTCTAGAACTTCCGCTTAGCAGTGACTAATTCAAGACAATTTATTTTTTTTTAATTTGTCGCAATGTTTTTGTATCCTTTAAGGAGGCCTACTGTGTGAAATTCAGTATTCGAGTCAGTATTTGATTATTCAAAGCCATATAGAGGCCGATTAGGAATGCAGTGGATGAAAAGAAAGATACCAGGAGGTAGGGAGTGGACAGACCCATAGCCAGGGATATCCCAATATTTTCTCTATGAGCTTCAGCCACCATTACTGGATAATAAACAGCAAAGGTCTAGACAGTGGACACTTGATGAGAAGCCTGACTCAGAAGCACTGAAGTATGGTGTGCACTTTCGTGCGATTTCTCAGTTTCACCTGCTGTTTATCTGCAAACTGTGTGAACTATGCTGCCTTTGCCTTCCCAGCCTTGCAGCATAGAACACAATTAATAGAACTCCGCCGAAAAATGCACATATTTTGTTTTAAAATGTTCCACTTCTGTTGTTTTAATTCACAAATTTACTTTTTTGAACAAAACCTCCTGTTTTGTTCTAATACAAAAACCAAGCTATTCACAAAGAACAGGCTTCAAGTGACCTGTCCGAGGTAGTTAGTGGGGGTTCCTCCCATGTTGTAGTGCACAGTTGGCAGCACCGGTACGGGCTCCCTGGTCACATCAACTCCGGCAAAGATCATCGCCGTCTCCGAGATGCCCGGCAGTCTGGCATGCAGCTGCTCCGGAGGCAGGTGGGACATCGTCAGGTAGATGTGGTCGTTCTCTTTGCCTACACCTCTACAACCGCACGCAGATGACATCTCCAGTGTTATATTGTGTTGTGGCCGAGTGGTGCAGTGAGTATTTGCTCAATTAAGGTACTCAACCGTAACGTAAAAAAGAAATTCCTGCGACTTTCTGTAACTCAAAAATTCATCAGTTGTGCTTCAACTGGCCATACAGCAAACAGAAGACAATGCTGCATCGGCAACAGACAACTTTTGTCTCCATCAAATTCTGTCTTGTCCTGCCACGTCCATCTTCCGACTGCTCTGTAGCCTGCCGTTCATCTTTCTCCAGATCTTGGGTGCTCATTAACCTCTCAATCTCCTGATCTGAAAAGTTATGTTGGACTGCAGTTAGAGTAAATATTAATAAACGTGTTTGTATGCCTCCGCCCGTCTATATAGGTGAAGGAGACAATATGCAGTATGGTCGTAATGTCTGTGCTTCTGTCTATGACAACCGTCGTACCTCCGCAACCGCTAAAGGTAAAGACTTCAAGTTTTGTATGCACACAGAGTGCTAACGGCCCACCACACAACCCCACCCCCGACCCCCTCAAGTAACTCCTCCCAAGAGATTTTTCTTTTTTATATCTATGCTGGACACAACACACGACTCATTTGCCCAAACAGAAGCCCACCAGGGGACAACCTTCACTCGCCCGGTGGCATACTCAAGGTACTGTGGGAACGAGCAACGGTCAACCTACTGATGGCTTCCCATCGACTTCCATCTGGTCACTATGGTACTGCGTTGTCTTTTAGCATCTTCACGGAGGTTTTCATAGTACCCTGGTAAGGAATACCAGGGGCTCTACTGGAGGATGGACTATGGACCCATCTGCGGCCTGGTTCTACGAAGATCAACATCGCCTCCACCGAAACAACAACAACTGAGTTGTGTGTAAGACTGCAAATAAATAGCCGCCGCTGACGAGGACTGAGCAAAGCACGTATCTAGTCTGCACGCAAGCACACTAAAATGACGTATGTCGTGTATCACCTTCCTTCGCGGATCTCAATGGTCATAGCACGTGACACGACGTCGCGTGAAGCCAGATCCTTGGCCGTTGGTGCGTATCTCTCCATGAATCGTTCTCCCTTACTGTTTATGAGGTAGCCACCCTCGCCGCGGACACCTTCTGTGATCAGACAGCCTGCCCCATAGATGCCTGTCGCACAGACCATTATGTAGTAGTAGTAGTACCTGTAGTAGTAGTAGTACCTGTAGTAATAAAGTAGTAACAGAAAGGCTTAAAATCCCAACTAACACATTATAGGCCATTTCGGAGACCATGCTCCCAATCAACTACAACTGACAGATCAGTGCAAACTGTTAATTTTCGCAGAGTTACACTAGAAGTCCCCACTTTTTCCAGACCTCTGAAATTCCAACTTCTGAGTCCTAAACGCTATTTGGCTTGAGCCATGCTAATCTGTACGTTCTAATAATAATAATAATAATAATAATAATAATAATAATAATAATTGTCATCGCCGGCTCAAAGCGCCACTAGGATAAGCCACACACCACAGACCTCAATCTATGCAATATCTTCCACCTGTTCAGTTACAACACCACACAAATGTGGAGTGGCATGCTACTTACCGGTAGGGTGGAACTGCACAAACTCCATGTCCTGGTTGGCGAGACCTGCCCGAGCGAGCAGTGCACTGCCGTCACCAGTGCATGTATGGGCCGCGGTGCACGAGAAATAGCAACGACCGAAGCCACTACAGCAGCACACGCAAGACTTGTCAGCAAACGAGACGACTTTGTAAGGTCTGCATTGTCAGCGACATCGTGGAATTATAGCTGAAATGTTTGACCCGCATCAAAGTACACTCGGGAATCACTAAACCACCAACAAAGTTTATAGCACAAATACTAAAATATACGAAAACTTGGGTCTTCTTTTCATAGTATTCCCTTTATCAACTCATGCATCACATCAATGTATTATTATTTTTTTATTACTTTTTTCACTCCCGGTAAGATGAATCCAACGGGTTAAAAACAATAAAATAAAACTAGTAAAAGCAGTTGGAATGGCTAGAGGTCTAGATCGTTGTGCAAAATAAATGTAACACGAAACAGGGCCGCGTTGAATCTTTAGATAATGATAAACAGCCTTTGGAATAGAAATGAAACTTCTCGACTGTCACCAGATACCTTAAGTTATTTTGCAGCCGAGCATTTAAAAAAACTCATATGCCGAGTCATTCATTGGGCCCAGAGTCTACACGGCAATTGGAAGGAATGTGTACATCGTGAAGAGCTCAGCATATTTCTGGCATTTCCTGATGGCTGCCATTTCCGCCACCTCTCCTCATCCACGAGCTGCGGCAGCAATGTAGGACCCTGCTGTAGTGCTTAAGACTGTCACGTCCCAGACAAGCAGTTTACCCGAGCTGAGATTATAGTGACACTTCGCTGTAAACTCCGCACAGTACTGTCAAATCCGTTTAGATGGCTACCGGCAAACATGTGTGCCGAGTACGATTATTCAAACACGATGTAAAGCAGGCAACCTCAGATCTGCCAAGACCATAAGAGGTTTGCAACCGTCGAAGCAGTGATCAACGATGAATGTACACAAGTATCGTCTGAAACTGAGATTTATGACATCCGTTTATAAAAAAAAATTAAAATCTGTTACTATTACTATGAAATTCAACACAAGCAACATAGTTGAATTTTTGCCACCCGAATGCAGTGCAACCATAACCAGATTGTAGCCCAGCCATTGTAATTTTTCCATACCAAATACGAACCCGACAGCTCGAGGGGATCCCACTCACCGAGGGGTCAAATGGGACAGGGATAGGTAAAAGTCGGAAAATCCGGCCAATAGAATGCAGTCATTTACCGGAGGGCAGCTCTTAACAGCGCAGCGTGGAAAATCTGCGTGCACTAGCGTTGGGCAGTTTGTCAGTGACAGCTAAGCATCCTGTATTTAATTTGGTGCTGGTTGGCGGTTGCTACTGCAAAATCTTTGTCACTTCAGTGTGTATACCGTATACAGCGAGATGCAATGTACTCGTACCCGGTGGCAAGGACAGTGTTGTTAGCGCGGAACCGATGGATGTTGCCGTCCTCCAGAGAAAGAGCCATCACTCCCTTGCACTGGCCGTCCTCCATTATCAGATCAGTCGCAAAGTACTCTATGTAGTAGTCAGTGTCGTACTTCAGCGACTGTCAACGCAACACAATCCAGTTCATGAGACGGCCTCCCAGGATGTCGGCGGTCTATATCATAAATGCCAAACCCACAGGGGCAGCGGGAAAAGTGCACGAGTACTCTTGGCACTACCGCGGCAAACGTGCTTTTGCCTCAGTACTTTTGTGAAGTTCTGGAGCTTCGTATTGCCCATGTAAGGCCGAGTTTGTGCGTCAACTAGACCTATACATCTGAAGAGCTGGCGACTGATAAGTAGGATCAGCCCTTATTAATCCAAATCGAATGCACAACGTATGTAATGTGGCCAGGCTTTGGCAACTGAAGGCATGGTGCGTCAGTCACTGTCTATCACGCGGCTATGCTGTGCAAAAACGGCTAAACAAATCGAGATCCTGTTCCGGGTGGAGACTCTTTGGATACTCAAGGCACGTTGCTTTAGATAGGGTCCACTGTCAGATCCCCCAACGGTGAGGGGGGGGGAAGGGAAGTTGGGAAAATTGCTAACACTGCTCGCATTCAATGCAGCCTTCACCAAATTACTCTGGCCGCTCGTTGCCAGTTTTACTGATCCTAAAATGTCCGTGCAGCTTTCTTTCGCAATTTTCTTCTACCTGACCTGGAGAGGAAACAGGTAGACCTATAAGCTGATTTCCATGAAATTTGATATGTAGATCCACCCTAGGGTCTACAGTGTGCCGGAGAAAATTAACCCTATGGCTTTAGTTTTGACATTGCAGCCCTATACAATTTTATAATTTGCCCCAGTACCCAAAATGAAAAGTCGGCACCTATAGTCTATACAGTACAGTGTGTTGTCTGTCATCCATACATCTAGGTGTCACATTCAAATATGTCCAAAACAAAGCACGATAGAGTTACACGTACTATCGGGTACAAAACGCAAAGACGGAACATTTGTTTCTGGTTCAGAATCTGATACATTAGCTGCGATCCTAAGTACAGTTCTATCGCTTTGGGCATTTCCCACGGTGGTCCAGTTATAGTTGTATGTCATCGCAGACAATACCTTATTACTATCGCAAGCAATTACATTCTGGAATACGTTGCTGTCGTTGATGTATTCTCGTAAAACAAAAATATGGCTGAAACATAGCGATCATATCACAAGATAAAAATGCTAAAGGTTGCCACGTAAGTAGCATCTTCTGCAGGCAGAACTACCTTCAGTCATCCACTTGTGGACAGCATTAGAGACAATTTGCACAAGGTAATACCGCGTACAACAACACTATCACATACTACAAGACAAAATAAGTAAAGTATCCTATTAACTACCAACTGTCTTTGTTTCGTTTACTCACTGCGCCCAGTGGCAAAGCAGCTTTCACACTCAGGCAACTTTAATATCCTTAACATAATGTAACGCATCAGGAATGAAGTCTTATTACCCTGCCATAGAGTGTATGCAACATAGAATGTCCGGTACGATCGGCGACGCAGCATGCACGGTGAGCTTGTCCACCCTTGCCGAAGTTCAGACTCTGACCTCCAAACGCTCGCTGGTAAATCTTGCCGTTGTCCATACGACTGAAAGGCATGCCGATGTTCTCCAGCTGATACACGCAAGTAGAAATAAATATTCCGAAACAATAAAGCTTAATAAAAAATTTATTGAAAGTTCCTGAACTGTCAGAATGCCGCAGAAAAGAAATGATCTGATACTGCCTGTCCAAAGTCTTCATGTTGTGCCGTGTCGCTCCCAGTGTATCGTAGGCCACAGACCACTTATTCCCACCCAGCTCTGTCTTGTGCTGCTGTCTCCATCTTCCTCCAGCTAAACCTGAAGCCCACTGTCCACATTTCCCTCTCCAGATCTCTCTGCCAAGTGTTTCTTGGTCGTCCGCTTCATCTGTGTCCCTGAAATGACCTACAGTGTTGAATGGGACGTTAAGCCTCTACACACTCACACTCTATGGCCTCGTGATGTCCACTGTAGCACATGTTTGGCAATGCCATCATCGCTTTATCTCAGAGTGTGTGTGTGTGTGTGTGTCACTGTCCGATCCAGTTCCATCTTCTTCGAAGTTGTTCTATGACTGGCTGTTCACACATTTTCTTCCACAGTTCCTTGTTGGTTATTCTGGGTCTGGCCAGTGTATATTCAGAATCCTTCTCAGGCATTTATTGACGAACATCCATGTCTGAAGTGACGTATCAATAAGCATCGCTGTCACTGCTTAATTAAAACCTCAGTTTACAACACTGTAATTCCAAAAAACAAGACATCCTACTCGCATTAATAACTTCGCGAAATATTAATCAATTTTCACAATTCTTTCACTGCTAGACTCAGCACAAAATCTGCTACAAAAAGATCATATACATATCCCCACACGCCAGTCATGGATCACATCGTTAAACATTGCAGCTCCATTTTTGGTCACATCACCAGGATGTTGTGCACTGTCCCAGTCCATCAAGCTCTATGCTGTCAGGCTGACCTGTCTCTCGGCCGTTTCCTAGACAGATCATGGAAATGCCGTACCAGTCGCCCTACGAAACGCTGGCTGGACCAAAGCTCGCCCACCAGCCGATGTGTGGAGAGACGCTGTCAGTCGCGGTCACCGAGGAGTGGCGCAACGGTCCTCGGCAACTGACGGCGACGACAGCGATACAGGAAAGTTACTATCGTTAAGTTCTGAAGTCTTGGTAATAGGACGAACCTCAATGACGGCGGCGGGCGCCACTTCACACATGTACTGAATGGCGTCCTGGTCACCAAGCCAATCCGAACCTTTTACGGTGTCGTAGAAGTGCCACTGCCACTTATCATCCTCAGCATTACCCAGCGCTGCATTGACACCGCCCTAGCAGGCACACCAGCATGCAAATCAATCGTATGACGGACAATACGGAAATGCACAATTCCCACAACTATGGCAGTTTCGTACTGATTTGACCTCACTGCAAAAGCTGCTTCAAAAAGTACACAAAAGCAACCAGATGATTTCTAAACTCTTGCTGCGATTACCTAACGTCTATTACACGAAATTTAATGGCATATATTCAACTTAATAAGCAATCAAAACAAACGGGTGGCTCAGTGGCTAGCATCATAGGGCCATGGTCCAAGAGGTTAAGGGTTTGACACTCATATCCCCTGCACTCCAACTGCCGAGTGAGGCATGGCAGTTTGAACAGCTAATAACTGTGAGAGCTGTCACGCAGTCCTGGGCAGATTGTTTACTTACCGTGGTGGTGCCTAGGCCAACTCAGCCTTCCATCCCTCCGGGGTCGGTAAATGAGGACCACCTCCGGCTGGGAAGGCAAAGCCAGGTATGGTTCATTGTATTTGTGGATAAATGCAGGTGAAACTGTGAAGTCCCTCGACAATGCGTGCCATACACTAGTGCCTCTGCAATGCCTGCACACTAAACTCAGAATTGCAACACGCATCTATATTCCATGTGCTGCAGTTCGAACTGCTATTTATGACTGTACTAGAATGCACTTGCGTGATGTGCACACCTCTCTCTGTGCCCGTATACAACAAGTTAACACATCACATTGTAATCGGTCACTAAGAACTTTGTCAACATTGCTGCAGTTCTGAAACACTGCAACAGGCAGATAAGCAACAATCACAGACACACTGGTGCAAGAACATGTAACGTCTCCTCGGTCCCGGCATCTACCTACACAGCACAGGCATAAATTATCCAAACAAACTACAACAGAGACTGCATAACTTCCAACGGTTCACAGTTAGTGACTCCACAATACCTGAGCAGCCACGGTATGAGAGCGAGTAGGAAACAGCTTCGTGATGCACGCAGTTTTGAAACCCAGATTGGCAAGACCAAAAGCCGCGCGGAGCCCCGCTCCTCCAGCGCCCACTACGACAGCATCATACTCATGGTCGACGACTGGGTAGTCACGCGATATCTACAGAAAGATCAGTTATGCATCACATCCATTCTGGACGGGCACCACAATACCTATCAGATTGTGTATCCACAGTTTCTGCACTCGGTGGCAGATATCGGCTGAGGTCGACTGGCTCAGCGAATTACGTTCTGCCAAGAACAAGAACTAAATTTGGAGAACGAGGCTTCTCCTACTGCGGTCCAGCCGCCTGGAACACTCTTCCTTCTGATCTCCACGATATTAGAGACACTGATACGTTCAGAAAACGACTCAAGAGTGTACTTTTTGATCGTGCTTACCACTGACTACTGTTGGCGCTC
>Ga0126335_1001271_pt1 | contig 13895 bp, 11 predicted proteins | sample OlaspJWI45metaG_FD_108409 | JGI IMG/M metagenome (GOLD analysis project Ga0126335, IMG submission 108409) | Marine gutless worms symbiont microbial communities from Oahu, Hawaii - Olavius sp. 1 OAHU.JWI-45 metaG | ecosystem: Host-associated > Annelida > Digestive system > Unclassified | place... | reverse complement strand
TAAGTTACTTCCTAAAAATTGTCCTTAGACTTCTGACTGAATAAAGTCTGAATTTTATTGCATTATAAAATAGCGGCGGCCTTTATTTTGTATAGTGGTAGATTGCTAGATGCGGCACGCATGATGTGATGCAAGATTGTAGGGAACATAAAGTATACCTGGTTTAAATGATGCTTAAACGCTGATTTTTAGTTTGCTGACTTTCGTCATATTTCGCACTTTCACTGTAATTATTTGATACTATCAAACACAAGCTTTCAATCGACCGAGATGCATTGTAATCACAGGAAAACATATACGTGAAAAAATGAATAAATGTGTGCTATACTAACAGAAAGTTCAATACGTACATTTCTCAAGAACACAGGCAATTTATAAAAATGTCCGTTACTGCAAAACTGCTATATTATAAAGCAAAAACGTTTGCCGACTTATAAATAAGTACAGTTGTAGAGACGCAGCACCATTGTGATGGCCGTGCGGCAAAGAGGACAGCCACGGCTTTGTTCGTGAACTGCGTTTGCGCACGATGCGCAGAAACGCTGATGACCGCAGGGCACTAGCGCGTAGCGTGCGTCACGCGTTGCCACGAAACACACCTCGCACGAGTCGTCGACTGCGGCAGCTGAGACGGTCGATGGCGTACCGGCGTCGTCACTGATGTTGGCAGCAGTCTGCACCTGTGTGCGGTCATCCTCATCCTCCGTGTCGTCGTCGCCGTCGCCCGCGTCTGACTGGCTGTCGATCACTGAGTATTTTTTCTGAGCCGACGGCGTGGCTGCTTTGATGTGCAATTGTGCATACGTGTTCGCTATGAATGAGCAATGTTCACAGACTGTCTGAGACCGATTCGCTGTAGCTTATGGCCTACACTACTGGTATCTTATAGTTTTCTATACTGATGGCTCTCCATCCGTCATCGCTCCCAATTTTTCCACTCCTGCATTTTCAGCGCCCCCGTTAATTGCTGCACCGATTCACAGACATTCCATTGCGGATTGGAGATGCGAAACGCTGAACACTTTGGAATCGCAATTTGAAGCTGCCACAACTAATTAGCCCATTCTGTCAGTCGGTTTATTGCAGTAAGTAAATCGTTATGTAGTATATCAGTTTTATAGCACGTATACAATTTCAAATCATCAACAAAGAGCGACAAAGACGCTAAACACATCAGTGTCATCATTTATATAAATCAAAAACAGTGTTGGGCCTAATACACTTCCCTGCGGAACGCCACTAATGACGGGGACTTGGAGATACAACTACCAATACGCACTGACTGACTGCGGCCACAAAGAAAAGCTTCGATCCAAGATAGTAGGTTTACAAAGATTCCGTAGGATTTTAGTTTTACCAACAGTTTACTGTGACAGACAGTGTCGCAAGCTTACACAACGAACTAATGCGGCATTATGTATAGCATAGATTGGGGTTGGGTTTCGAGGTCAACACTACGTTAACTGAAAAGCAACCACGCTGTTGATGATGTCGCTTATTAGTGCCGAAGATCTCTCGCTACCATTTGTTGAGTCCGTGGCTTGTTAGGAAGTAAATTGACGTTCATTGAGCAATGCACCGCTTTCCTCAACATCGGTAGACGCACACTATTTCTTTAGTCAGTTTAGCGAGCCAACCACTAACGATGTAGGCCTACTAAGCGGCACAGATACTCAGAATTATAAGCATACAGATCCACACGTGGTCACCAACGGTTATCGACGTGTGAAGTATTGTAGAAGCCTAGCAACTAAGCGTCTTGTTAAACCGCTAATCTGTTCGACTTCGAAGCTGACTCACTGTTCCGTCTTGTGGCACCGTTAAGTCGAGGCGTCTACAAAATAGGCCTACTCTAAGGATGTGTTGGGGTTCTAATACTTCGATTTCCAGTTCAGCCTGTTGCAGTTACGAAGTTAAGAATTTCAACCCCCTGCTCGAATAAAATCTAGCTAAAAGGTCTGGGAAGCGCTGTCAGGTTCCCCAGCGCAAAACACTTTTGCGACTTGAAAATAGGAAGCGAGTCTACTGGCAACGATTTTATTTTTATGCGCATCAAAATGTCAGTCTGCAAAAAACCGGAGTGCTGAGCGATCTTGTCTGTACATCGCTGGACGCTACAGGTACAGTTGTTGCTGCCACCGTCATACGCTTGTTCTGTTCACCAATGTCGGTCCAACTTTCATTTGATAGATTTCTTTTGATTGGCTGGATGGTCATCTGGTCAGCGGTAAGCTTACACATCTCAGTGTGGCCTACGTACGATCGAGGAAGTAATGACACAAGCGATGGTCCACAATTTCACTCGGAGACCTGCAGCGCCCAATTACCGTGTAGCCTACAGACAGCATAAAGCCATCTCGCGATGCGATCATAAGAACGTGCACAAGTTGGCCGACAGCAACTACACCGGCGCTCACGAATGACCACACAAGAAGACAAGACGTGCTGAATGCGCCGAGAGTAACAGGACCGCCTAGAGGCATCGCTGAGGCCGAGATGTATTAACAAACACGCAATAAAAAAACGACAGCTTTGGTACAATTCCAGCGCGATTTCTTTACCATTTTTTTCTCATCTAAAACAATGAGCACAATTAACCTATTCATTCATGTACAGTAGGCTAACTGTCCAACGGTATATCAATCGTCTGCATATGGTAACAAACACACCTCATTCCGAATATTAATGGCATATGAACACGAATTTCAAGTAAACAAATTCACAATTCACTGCTAACACACGAGTACTTCATACATAATGATGATAACGCAAACTAACTGATATCAAATTCAAATCACACTCCAGCAGCAGGCTAAACTGTACATAATGCAACTACTTCAAAAAGTGCAACTCTACTGATTTCACCAACAAACCTATCTCAATGCCACACTTGGAAACTCAGCCGCAATAGAAATTAAACTGCATTAATATTATACATCATTCAGACAGGCAATGAATGACAGTACTCGTATAAGGTGCATCAACAAAAATGTGCAATTTCTCAAGAATGATTTAATAATTTGCTACAAAAATTCACAAGGGTTGTCTGCATTACCTCCTAAAGTTTCTTTTCTATAAAATTATATTAACACATAGAAATGGCAAAACAGATCTTCTTAATCGTTTGATGAATTAAGACAAGCTTGCGCTCAATTACAACAGCTTTAATAATAGCTTTACAATAAATGCTAAATACTTCACCATAAACGATATGGTAACTGCTGACAGTGACACTGGCCTCATTTACAGAGTTACCACTATATTCTGCAAACCAAATTTAGACCACATTTATATTTCAAGAAACTTTCAATAACACAAAACTGCACCATCATAGGCATGTCTGCACAAATGCGGGTTAAATATGCACAAGAATAAGCTGTTAAACAAGTAATAAGACACTCCGACAACATAACTGTAACAGCACAGATTTGCTAAAGAGTAATCTATGAAGCATACGTCATACAGACAATATCCAAGTACTTTTAGAAACTGACTGACAGTACTTTAAGGGACTTATAGGTTTTCAAACCTATTTTTTTTAAATCTCCAAGATCTGCTGCACAAATGCACCCAAAACGTGCATAGCAGTTTGCACCTATCGCTTTTTATAAGGAGCATAAAGCTCTAAAAATTAACAAGTGTAATAAAAATACATGACATTTTTTGTACACACTACTAAGTTTTGTTAAAAAATTTCCACACCTCATCATAGTTCCATTTTCATCAAGTATGTTCCTAAATGCAGTGCCTGCTAACTAACAACTTAAATTATTTTTGTCACTGCCACTTCCATGTAGCAAAATAAATTTCTCCTAATCAGCACACTTGTGTGAGTATTGCAAGTGATAGCTAAAAATCAGTTTATTTCTATACCAACATGATAATCTATGACATTGATATATCAATATCACTATACTATCATGAATTTCAAAATTGCAAATCTTGATATTTACAACAAACATACATATCAAAATATTATTTCTGAATGAAGTAACTGTCAGATATTATAAAATGCAGGGACAAATGTGTAAAATACATCATTCCAAGTGTTTCCTGTCTCTATCAGAGCTTTGCGCCACGGTACGGTTCACACGTTATTTGAATATCAGTACTTCACAGCACAAGCTGACATTGCAGCTGTAATAACTTATTTGCAAGTCAGGGTCTGTAAGGTCTGTAAGTTTAAGTTTGTCCACACATTATGTGCTTTAGCTGGCAGCAAAACCAAAGCAGATAACTGACCAGATTATCACAGCAAAATAATTCACACATAATTATCATATAAGCTACAACTGATACTAATCACAAGCATAATCATTACAATCATTACTACAAACCAGCCCAAAGTAACTTGTAGCACTGTAACTCAGTCAATTTCTTTCACAATTCATTCTAACCAATTCATTCACACCAAAAAAGGCATCAGCAAGGATATGCCACAGATATAATGAACAACTAATAGCAGCGTACAGCAAATGATAGACATGTCAACAAAACAAAATAAGTAAGCACCAAAATGCTCAATCCATACAGACAAACAGATGGCATCATATGTAGACCGCATTCAGTATCAATTGGACAGAGAAGCAACAAATGTCATGCACACACACACAAACGTCATGGAGCTACAGTCATGCAAAAGTAATCAGTGCATAGTAGACATGTGGCAAAATGACTCTATTAATTACTCCAACTGTTTTCATTAAATGCCACCAACACTCACTTCCCAATGACAGCAGCAGTCAATGTTTCTTATTATTAAGCTGCATCGACTGCATGAGATGCAGACTACTGTTACCGATGATCGCAGTGTCCGTCTGTCAATCTGTATGTCACATGGAGTCATGCGGTGTAGCCTTTGCCAAATCACTTTGGCCCCTTGTTATTTCTTTGTTGACGATTGTAGCCAAACATTGTATAACATACCAAAAGATCAATATTAGTCGAATAATGTAGTAATAATGCGATAAACAGCAAAATCCAGTCGAAAATCCAGTCCTTTACAACAAGCGGTAAGCTATTTCTAAGACAGTAAACTGTAAGCCTTTGCCTTATCGCAAAGCAATTTGCTAACTTTTTTGCATAACTTTCTGGAAGCTAGCATCTCTAGCATTCAAGAACTGTGATTCCACAATAGTGACAACAACTTAAACTTTTATGTACAAAAATTTGGTATAAAATAGAATGCCAACTGACAAACAGTTGAAAATGCCAAATAATCATGATACAAAATCAGACAGGGTTCAAGATAAACAGAAAAAAACACACGACTGCTAAAATAATGGCTGACAAAAACATAACTGTTTCAGATAATAAAACGCACATACCATTCTAATTCCCATTAATAATTTGCACATCAAATCACAAAAGTTCTTGTTCCAATAAAATACTCTTCCCCAACATACACACATACTCCTCTACCGCAAACATGACTAACATCAACAGATGTGACAAACTTAACTTAGGAGAACAAATAATATACAAACAATAATGCTAAGTGATGAACAGCATCAAGCAACAAATGTGAATCATCCATCCATCAGTTGACTACCTCTATGTAATCCCACAATTCCTTGTCATAGCCTTCATGAACGTGATCTAGCAGCACCTTGCGTCTACTTTCACAGTACCTATCACAAACACTGAAGACTGGTAAAACACAGCATAACAGTGACAATGTAAACTTATAAACTGCCAGACAACAAAACGTGTATAAACAATACGAAATCATATTACAATGCAACTGAGGGTATATTTAGCAGTGGATACATTTAGAGTAACTGCTCTTGTAAACAGTGTACATAAAATATGTCTACATGTCTACAATAACTGTATGGCAAACCCACAACAGTTCCAGGTAAAGACGACAAAATTACAAAAACAAAGACAGCTATAATTCACAAACAGTAGCCTACAATCAAACATGATCATGCCTATAGAACGTGCATTATCAGAGAGAGCTGTCAGATGTGTTTCCTGATGCTGTTAGAGCTTGGTTAGTGTCACACTCCCTCCTGAGTACCTTCGTTCAGGAATAGCATGTTGCTACTGTGTAGTGTCATGTTACGGTAGCATCAATCAGCCGACAATAATAATATGTACATTATATTTACACAAAACACTGGTATACCAGACTTGAGTGTACCCTGTATGGCTCAAAGACATCATATATCATTGCCCTGACAGTTAGTAAGGTAAAGCATAATAGATCATTTTGGAGATGAGGCTACCAGAGACTCAATAAAAGCATTCAGTAAAAGTTAAACCTAAGTGCCCCATTGTCCAGGTGACAGGTCACTATTTATGGTTGCTCCAGATGCACATCATTTCAACAAAGCATAGAAATTATAACTATTTTTGTCACTAGCTATTGCTTAAACCACTATAGTACACGAACTAACAAGCTGCATACAACACCGACCGAGATTTATCCTGGACTTTCTGCTTGATGTCAAATAACATATCTGAAGTTATGTCACGTTCAAGATATTCCGACAGCTGCTCAGTCGCATTCTCCAGATCTTTTTGGTTGTCCTGCCACAACATAACTTTCATGCACATGCCAGTGACTGTTAGCACTAAGTTAGCTGACCTGACCTAAGTAGTAGCAGTAACAAATGTAGTAATACTAACTAAAACAAGGTATCATCCGTTATGGGATGTGATGATAGCTAGCTAGCCACAGCGCCCAGTGTGGTTGTGCTCTCCTTTTCTTTCAGTGAAGCTGTGCATACGACGATGCACACAGTGTACACGACGAAACAGGCAGTGCCAATCAAGTGTATAGACTGGTGACTGTTCCCACTGATCCATTCACTAGGCCAACTGCTCCATTTCTGTCTGAATGGGCAAAGTGCCAACCCAGAACCACCCAAAATGGCAGAACCGTACTTCCAATCACGAATTTGATGGCAAATTCTGAATCGAGAAGCCCAGATTCCTATTCAAGTTTCCTAGTATAGTTTCGGAGATATTCGCGTATGTGTTATTACAATAGCTGGCTCCCACATTGTGTGTAATGAGTAATCTGTGAATCTAATACATATGTGTACATGAGTGCTTGCCGACAGTGACAGAGAATGGGCCAGCTAATAAGCATCATTATAATATGCACATTTCTATCCACCATAATGTCTTAATTTCAGATGTGTTACACTGCACCATGATTAATGCACATGCAGCATTAGTTCAGAAGAAATGTATCAATGTCACAGTAAATCTAAAATGTACAGTATATGAATCAAATGAATCTGACTGTAAATGAAAAAAAAACAAAAATTCACAAGCAACAGTGGTAACATAACCACACCTCAAATATAATAGACTGGTTGTTTTTCCGGAGGTAGAAGGCAAATACATATGTGTACATGAGTGTTTGCCGACACTGACAGAGAACGTCGACGGCTTTCTTAAGAAACTGCACTTCAATCCACGACATGTTGTGCTGCTGCATCGTTTCCATGCGCTCCTTCACGCCAGCATACAGCTTCAACAACCATACAACCAACATCATCTGTAGCAGTAACATTTCACGTCCCACTTAACACATTGTAGGTCATTTTGGAGGCAACCTTGCCAGCCAATGACTGGTGCAAAAGCAAAACACACTTAAACATAATCTAATTCTAACAAAAATACAACACAAAGAACTTATACAATCATGGTACAAACTACTTACTTGTGGTCACTGCTCATCATAATGTAACACAACTAGAGCCTGGTTAAGCTAGTTCAGTCACCGTTATGGCATCCGGTCAGGAAATTGAGACAGCATAGTTGCCAGAGCCAACACCATCTGGCAATAGTTTCACAGTGCTGAGAATCAACACTCAAACAAGCTGACTAGTGACTACAGGCAGAAACTGAATCAGTAACACAATACAAAGCAGTTGGACACAACTGACCTTGTTCTCAAACCTCAAGCTCTGCATGTGGTTCATGTAACGATTACAGTAGAACAGATAACGCTGCAGTGCTGCACGTGACCTCTGCAATCACCAACAATCACTCAAAACATAAGCTTATTCACCAGCACCTGAAAAACTACCACTATCACTAACAAAACAATAGATTTGCTGTGTTCTACTGTTCTGTGTTTTCATAGAAAAGAAATATTACAATGTTCACCTCTTGTGCATCTCGTGCTTTCTTTGCTTCTTCCTCATCATATCGGTTACAGTTGTACCTGCCAACCAATTCATTTACCATCAGATCTGCTTTCATAATGCAATATATTATATTACAACAACACGTGCTTTCATTCCAAACATATTTATGCCAAAATGCAACAAAACTCAAAATTAGAAAATGTCAGCCTATAATTCTTCCACTGTATTCCCAATCATTCACAGATCTTTTTAACAACTAGAAGTTCTTACTCAGCATTTCACGGAAACACAATTATTTTGTAACGATCTTCAATTTTTTATTCTGTGTTCATTTGTAACAAACTCTTTTTGTCTCACTTACCGTCAATTGCCAGATGGTCAAAAACCGTAATAATTTTGCTTAGTCTTTTTTGCTAGTGAACTGTGACCCTGACCTTTGACTTTTATTCCATATATGCAAAAGACCACCCAAAGAATTAATTGGAAAAACTGCACTGAAATCCAAAAGGCAGCCAAAAGTTGTGACAAATCAATGATGGCTAGCCGGCCGTGTACTGCTCCCTATCTTCAAGTCCCCCATCTTCTACAAGGCAGGGACAATAAGTTAAGTGACAAATTAATGGAAATATGCTTAGCAAAGGTTAATTACATCACATGAACTGCGACGACAATAATTAGCTAACTCAGACATGCCACAATGGGCAACAGTACGACACGGAACACCGCTGACCAGGACGAGCCATGTGGTTCCCACGCTGTCAGACAGACCCAACAGAAGTCATATTTGCATCGTTTGCAGACCATGTGATTGCAGCCACCATCTTTCTCAATCGTTGCATTGCACTGTGGACACTCCTATACAGCAAACATCAGACAATACCAACAGGTACTACAATGGCAAGCTAGAATCACGGTTTCAACACACAATTACTATAAACAGTGCCAGTGTCTTCTTTTACTTATCTACTATTCACACATTTGGATTTAACTATATTTTTGGTAATAAAAACCAGCACATTACAACATAAACAAGCAAGCACCTCTACTTGTGGCTAAACAGTCGATGTGCCCCTGTGACAACATAAAATAAGAGCACTTCCCAAACTACGTATCAAATCAATCAACAGCCACAACTACGCACAAATGACTACAAGCATAACTGAAACAAAGTTAGCAAAAGACTAGCAGACTGACAGACAAGCTGAACACTTAAGCAGTCACTATAAGCAGTAACTAATGACAACTTCTAACTCTTATGCAAAAAATGTTGCAACTAGAAACTGATTGGCCAAATAAGTTTCAACTACAGCCACTGCAGACCTTAGTGTTTGCTACAAGCCAGTTGGATGTTTCACTGTCATCATCACACTTCTTGATCCACTCCTTGAGCCACTTGCACTGCACTGGGTCGTGCCACATTTCACCACATGCAAAACTACAACCATCAGACATCTGTCAACTGTGGCCGACAGGCTCAGTAAATTACCTTACATTATGTTTATAACATAAACATATTGTAACATATTGTTTTTAACAATACATTTAAAATAAACGTGCTGACAAGCCGTCATTAATAGCTGTTAGTAATATGAGTTTGCAATATCTACATATTTTAAATTAATTTTAACAAAAAAAACGTACCGAACTGTATGCCTTAAGAATAACTCACATGACAGCAAGCCTGCTTGCTAAGCTAAAACTTGCAATAACTAATTACATTAATACATTCTGTAACTCAAATTTCTTATTCACTATATGTCACATTCTAACAGAGTCTATGTGTATAAAATAACTGTATACAAAGTCTGAAGGTTGTGCTGTTTAGACTACAGATAGTATCTTTGTCAAAACATAACTAGTAATGACAATACCTTCATCGTACATGCACAAAATATGTCATACATCAGACTGCAGTTTCTCACTCAATAACCCAAACCTTCCCACAGCTGCTAGTACTATAACTGTTGATGACACACTGGGACACCCTATCACAACAAAATTCTCTGTCGACAGAATGCTGCTGCACTTCTCAGTTCAAAGCAATCCTTTCATATCTCACAGTATGATGTCGATCCAAATATTTTCTTGGCCTTCCTGGCTTCTTCACTGTAGAGTTTGCTTCCCATGCATAGCCAGTGTTGGCAGTTATGAACAATATGGAGACATATTACTGCAAGGAAAACCGATCGCATGACTACCACATGCTAACTTCTGAGCATTTCTCAATTCACATGAAAACATTTTAAAATGCTGGATTCTTACCAGAACGAATATCCACAATTACAAGTGACCGGCCGAGCATCGTAATAGTGCACACGTATAACGTGACCACAGTCAGCCTTGGGACACCAGCGAATTAGTCGGTTGCACTGCAACACAAAACCATTAGACAGTAACTAGCTATCATGCACTCGCTCGCACATTTATTCAATAGCACTACATGCAATACCGTCACAGCAAATCTCCTCAGTCTGGATTCTCTCTATTCTACACCGTGTCTCAAAAAAACCTGAACCCCTACGATTTTTTGGCATAACTTCATTAAAACAAGCCACTGATGCATAATTTTCAGCAGAAAAGATCAAGACGCTATTGCCTACTAGTCGTGCCTAGAAAGTTTAGTATTGGTTGAGAACCACCTGGGTGGTTGCTATAGCAACCACAGCATCATTGTAAAACAGCACGCGCTGGTCTACTGCACAAGTTCAACAGTGGAGTTTCTTACGGTCTTCGCTGATAATTAAAGTTGTTTAAAACATTTCAGCTGTCCACACAATGCAAGATATTATAAATAGCAAGTGTTCAAAGCGTTGACTTTAGCTTTGACAAAGGGCTGCTTGCTCTACTGGTCTATTGCCTTGCTAACAATGGTCAGTTTAAAGTCAGCCTGGACTTCCACCATTCGCTGCTTCTGAGTCATGTTACGTACTAGCTTCTTGTATGCTCCTGCATGCAGCCCCAAGTCTTGTACTCAACTGTGTTAAGGTGCAGACTGATTGGCAGCCACAAATCCAGTGAAATGAAGTCGGGTGTTTCTTGACAAAGGAACTAGACTGTCAAACATGCACGGTGAACTGACACAACAATGGCACACTGGCCTGATGGTAACCTGCTTAAACAACTTGTGCGAAGTGATGTTTTAATCAAAATTATGTACATCAAATAATATTGATATTGGAACATTTTAGTGAAGTTATGCTGAAAAGTGATACGTGTTTCCTGAGAAAATCGACTGTTGAACTTGCGCAGTAGACTGGTGCACTGTTTTGCAATGATGCTACAGCTGCTATAGCAACCATACAAATGGTTCTTGACCTTTACCAAACTTTTTACAAACATATAGTAGGCAATACTTTCACGATCTTCTCTGCTTAAAATGATCCATAACCGGCTTGTTTTGGTAAAGTTATGCCAAAAAAATGCTTGGGTCCAGCTTTTTGAGACACGGTGTAGATACTCCATCTATCCACTGTATTCACATTACTTCAAAGAACACTTACTGCTACACACATTACAGTACAGTGCATACGAAGGTATTTCACTTGCAGCTGTAATGTTTAATAGCTATACTGATAGCAACAGACAGAAGTCATACACATCAATAACAAACACAGAAACAGCATACCTCAACAAAACTGTTGGTTATTAACTGCTGATATTTCAAGCGAACCTTTGGGTCTGTCACAAGGTTCCTACACAGTCACAAACAGTACCTAGTTACATACAGGAAAATCACAACAAACTTGTTGACAGCCATTTTATTTTCCATGATAACAAGTTTACTAAGCAAGGCAAGCTAAAGGTAAGGACGCAGGCACTTGATAAATATATACACATTAACAGAGCCAAGACATGGCTTAAACCTGTAGACCAAGTGTGAATGTGACAGACATACAGACAGACAGAAGTCAACTTACATGACCGATTCGTCATCAACAAGTATATCACAGCCAAATGCAGCACAAGAGATTGTCTGCAATGGCAACCAACACAACAGCTTGTCACAAATACAACAAAGACTATGCAGTAAGTCTGAAAATATTCCATTCCATTCTGCATCTAACAAGTTACTCTCTCTGTCACTCCATAATGACATATCAGCAAATTCTCACAAATATAGAAATTTCTCCACAAGCCATTGTTTTCTGTTTATGAGTTGCTGTTTTTGACATAAAGTGCAACTCAGAACATTCTGAAGCTTGCTCATTCTACATCAGTTTCACATTTACTGACAAAGGTTTTGTTTTACTCTGTTTCCATTATGCCACTATCAACATACTATACCGTGGTCCAACAAAATGTCCACCTTTTTTGTTCTACTGTAGTTTTTGCAAACACTTAAAATTTGACACACAGTATACTGAGTTAACTTGCAACACAAAAATTGTTGATAGGTCCACTTCACCTGTATAGTGTTGCTACACTACCGTGGGAAAAATTAATTTGTGGTTTTGGAACCATTCTGGCCAATTTGCTCTGTCAATAGACCTGTTACATCGACTTCAAAACTTTAGGATAAGATATGACCAATAAAAGATTTTTACTGTTGTATATTATTGTGATACTGTACTGATCCAAGATATGCTGTCATTCACTAGTGCCACTGCTGTCATGACACTGACATCTTCCAGTAAGATAGAGTGTACCAGCACATCATGCATGTAAGAAAATTGAGTAACTGCAGCATGAGAAGTTCATCAGTCCGGACTTATGTACGCCCAATAGCCCTGATCGTAATCAAGCTAATTATTACATATGGGGCATGATGCAGGATCATGTGTATCAGATACCAATTCAAGACATGGCCGATCTGAGACAATGCTTGGTTGACACTTGGAGTGGCTTCTCACAAAGCATTGTGGACGATGCCATTGACGAATGGTGTAAGAGACTTCAGGACTGAGTAGATGAAAAAGGAGGACATTCTGAACATATCCTGTAATACTAAAACTCTACTGTGCAGAAAAACTGTATAATTTTTTGCACAACAATAATGTGTAATTTTGGTTGTTAAAGTCACTATTGTGCAGTTCATATTTTACCCAAGGTACAATGGCAACAGTATGTAGGTGAGGTAAACAAATAATTATTATGCTGAACAAATTTCTTCAGTATACTGTATGCCAAATATTGTAGAAAACGACCAGCGTTTGTTGAAACTACAGTAGAATAAAAAAGTGGACATTTTTAGACAACAGTGTAGAAACTCAATACTGCCAATATCTACCTGGACAATGCCTTCATCCATTATTTTGATGGTGAGATATTCTCGCCAGCAGTCACGACAAAACTGGTGCTCACACATCAAACCAGTCAGCGACTACATACACACATAGCCAAGTCAACTAATGCACAGCACTCATTCAGCCTTACGCCACAGTGAAGCTGAGGAGCAGAGGCTGTTTGTTTCGCTGCTGTCACATTATTTTTTTATTTTGCAAACTGATATCTCCGCACTCGCTGGACGGATCTTTGTCATTATTGTGCCATTTGATTGGAACTCGCTGCGATTTTAGTTTCCATTCAAAAATCTAGCAGACAGACCCGATCAGACAACCATCACTTCAAAACAATGCAACGTTTTGGAAACTCTATATCAACTTGATATGCGCAGATGATTGGGCTATCTTTTCCATAAAACCTGGTACAGAGAGGTCCACCCAACTCTGAGATCCTGTGGCTTAAAGGGATCCCCTAAAATGCAGAAACAAAAAATTGGCAATTCGCAAGTGAATAACTCTAAAATGGCCGAAGATTGAGCCAAAGTGATTGCATGTGTAAAGTAGC
>Ga0126335_1001270_pt1 | contig 13898 bp, 11 predicted proteins | sample OlaspJWI45metaG_FD_108409 | JGI IMG/M metagenome (GOLD analysis project Ga0126335, IMG submission 108409) | Marine gutless worms symbiont microbial communities from Oahu, Hawaii - Olavius sp. 1 OAHU.JWI-45 metaG | ecosystem: Host-associated > Annelida > Digestive system > Unclassified | place... | reverse complement strand
TTTTGCCCCCCCCCCACTTTTCAGACCAAAGTTACGCCCCCTGCCAAGCACTTGCCACTATGGACAACTAAAGCGTTGTCCACGAAGAAACGTAGCAACCGAGCCGTATTGGGACAAATAACGGAACAGAAACATTGTAAAGCATATAACGTTCATGATTTATTTCTACTTATTAATAGATGGTATAACATCAGAACTTGAAAGCACGACATACGATGCAAAGCAACACTGTGCACTAGCTAACTTAAACACATATGAAAGTTTTGTCTACAAAAAAACAAAAACGTAACATTAAATTACAAAATCGGCAGTAGGGTGCTCCAAAGTAACAATTCGTAAATTGACGCATAAAGCTTCCAGTAAACATTTCAACGTTATTCTACTGTATAGGCTACTATCGTAAATAACAGAGGCCTATGGCCCATCTATGGCAGAATCAAGGAAACACACAAACGTGACCAAACGCATTACTACACCATTGCGCCGGTTGCGGTTGTATAATAACTAGAAGTCGTCACTGGTAAGCATATCTTGTAGATCTACAAGTCCGTATTGTTCGTTAGATGCTGCAGTTTCCACACAGTATCCAGTGACCGGAGAAGGCGCGGACGTGATTGCTGGTGGCGAATAGCTGTCTCCCGTCATTGAAACCACAGACACAGATGTCTGCGTTACAGCCATGGGGCTCGATTGGATACCGGGGTTACGAGGGTTTAACCCCGGCTGGAAAAACTGCGACTCTTGGGGAACAGATTGCCAAACTTCCCCTCCCGTAGGCATCACAGCTTTTCCCGCCGTTTCTAACTTTCCGACCTTCGGTGGGGAAACTTCCTCTGTACTGGTACAGATGAAGTCAATCTGATCTCCGAGGTCGTCTCTCAGGTGGTCCTTTAGGAAGGCGGCAGTGGCACAGCGAGTCTTCTGTGCGTTGTTGGCGGTGCTCAATTCTGTAGGTACGTTCAGAGGAGTCTGGTCGAATGTTATACTCGACATGTTGTCCGTCAGCTGATCTATGTCGATAGACATCGCCGGCAGCTGGACAAAAACACAATAACACAGTTAAGCTCATCCAAACTGTAAAATGCACTGTGTTATGCAAAACGCCTCAGAATACACGAGATACGGACTATTGCGACCGACGTTCCCGTAGCGTGGTGTGTCTGTCACACGCCTGCGCCCTGCAAAGACGACTGAATGAAGTGAGGTGTCGTTTGGGGTACAGAGACTCTTGCGTCCAAAGAAACATAAGACGGGGTCCAAATTTCTCCACGGATTCGATGTGGCCTTCGACAAATTACTCTGGTCACTTGTTTCAAGTTCTTGTCCTTGTCCTCGAAGTCCAAATAATGAATATTACATTGACCTAATCTACAGCATCACCGTTTGCACGCACCCCACTGGTGACTTTGTCGTCATGCGAAGTCATCGTGATACTTGACATGGACTGCAGACTGAACTCCATCACGTTGACACCAGCGGCCGTCTCAGAGTAACAAAACTGTCGAAGTTCTGCGCTGTCCAGGCCTGCCAGGTCGGAAGGCAGTCGGCAGCTGATTTCATCGTCTACGGACACACCCGACATAACCATAGTAGTGAAATTTTTTTAAACGGCTAAAACCCGACAATATTCGAGCTGATTACAAACTGGAAAGTAGTTTTGAGGCACACAGAGTAGGACACAGGTGCAATTGCTGTAGCTAATTACTAATTAGCAAATCCGCTGCTTACTGAGGTCAGTAACAATTTTCGGTACAGGTGCTTCTTGCTTCTGACACTGCACAAATAGACAAAACTGGCATTTACACCTACATAGCGTTTTCAAGACAAAATAAAAAGGGCTACCAAAGATGGCTACAAAAAGTACAAAATTTTTGCTCAAAAGCAACAAATGCAACCATATAAATACTTTTTTTAAAATAACAAACCACAAAACAGTACAGCTAATTTGCAGCCTTGCAAATTTACACATTTTTAGTGAAAAAGTTAGCGTAAAACCACGGTTACCAGTTTACCATTTTGATTTTATGTGGTTAACATTATTGTAACAATATTCTTTTGCAAATGGGTGCAAAAATTTGTCTTCTACTGGGCCAAAATGGCTTTGCAAAAAGTAAAATTGGTAACTGTGTCTCTTTATGAAGAGGCCACATATCAAGTGTCTCCTGTCTTTATCTTTTTTACCTATACATATTAAGTAAGCAAGTGCAGAGTATCTCTACCGGTGGGTAATGTGCGCTGTTCAGCTGACCACAGATGGCATTACTGTTATTACAAGATGCTGACTTATTATTTGTTCTATTCCTCCTGTCTGCACATCATCGACACATTTAACAGCTATCAGCAAACGTCACAGTAATCAAACAACAAAAACTTTGAAAGTAATTTAGCCAGAAATACACAGATAAAGAAACGTAATCAATAAGGATGTCGAATTAACGCGATTAAAAAATTAATCGCAATTTAATAAATTAATGCCAGTAGATTTTCAACGCAGTGACAAAAACTATGCAAACTAGACACGGGAGCCCGCGGAATTTTCTTTCCAAGGGGGGGGCTACAAATTATGGGGTCTAAGTCCCCTCAATCACCTTCCATTTCCCCTTAGCTTAATGGGTGCAAATATTACAAAAATCAGTCAATGTTTGTAGTAGCTACAGTGAAACAAAAATGGAGACGATTTTTGTTACAAGATGTAGTTCTACAACATTAACATGGTGTATCAGTGATGAGTATATTTACTGGTTCGCGGTTTGAACTGGTAGACCCTGTACGGGTCCAGGTCATTTTCCTGAGTTTGACTCTCTTGTTCCAAATATTCGATGTCCTGAGCCTTGTTTAGTGCACAGCGCAAGCGTGTCTTCCATTTGACGTATTCCGGCTTGTCGATGCCTTCACGGTAACTACCCGTATGCTTTGCCCACTCCTACGACCAAACACGAAGAATTTACACCGCTTCATTATCTGTGCGACATATCCCACCACGCTGCCGCTGCTAAAGCCACAAATAAAATATCAGAAAAGTACTAAAAGCCCTAAAGGTCGAAGTCAAATGTTACCAGAGTGTTACCACTTCCGCGGCGCCTAGTACTAGACTGCTGCTTTTACTACTTACATGTATACCGCATGTAAATCTACATACTTACTTTTCAGTTTTTCATGGATTTTTTGTACATTCATGATTCGTACCTCGAAAATCTGGCCGCACGCCGGGTTCCAGCCCTGTTTGCCGGCGTGTCTCCACGAAATTTTGAACTTGGTCATCTCAGCATTGAGCCATTCTAGTCCAGGAATCAGACCACTGTTGAGTTGTGCTTCCAACCATGGTCGGAGGCGCTGTCGACTTGCACCATCAGACTCCATCATTGTAGCCTAAAAGATAAAAGTGACCATCAGTCAGCAGTGTCCTCTCACATCTCCACGACATGGGGATGCGGTGCTCATCTCCGTTTCTGCAGTTTTGAGTCGAGAGTGAGCAAGTAAGGGAAATCATACCTCTTTCCTAACCTGCTGTTACCCCCCGAATCAAAGCTGGTCCTCATTTTCGGACCCCGGGGGATGAAAGGCTGAGTTGGCCTAGTTAGCTTAGTTAATACTTGGGTAATTTATCTGCCCGAAAACGGTCACCCATCCACGTACTAACCTGGCCTGACGTTGATTAACTTGTTGATCAAGACCAAGGCGCTGACCGACCTACGCCACGCCGCCAACCGTCACGTCGCCTACGTCTGTCAAATGCCTACATTTCCACAAAATGTTAGGAAATTTATTAACTCAACCTTCTTATGAGGTATTACTTATTATTGAACTAGTCAGCTGAGCTTTAACGGACAATGTGTACGCAATCTGCATAAGAAATTCTTAACCAGAAAATAATGCTGTAATTGGTATTGTAGCTTGAAAAACGCAGCATCCTACAGTACCAGTAGCAATAGGCCTATCCTTTGCTGCCGATGAAGGATCACTTGGCAAAAAAGTGTGTAAAACGGGTGTTCGAACACTGGGTGAGGGTTAGGGAGTGCAGTTGTGCGTAGGGCAAATTGTCCGGGGGCAAATTTCTTGGGAACATAAAAAACGACTGTGGTGGAGGCATTTTTTCCGGGCTGCCAGTTTACACATTCACTTTCAGCAAGTCGTGATAAATTATTTAATTAGACAAAGACGCTACAGTCAGCTACACGAACTGCCTGATTTTTCACACCTGCCTACGTTTCCTCCACACATTTCGCATGCATGACACGGGAAATGGGTTTCGTACCAGCCCGAGCCTCTGTAGGCTACTGTAGCTAGTCCAATCGCTAAACTAACATCAGCTGCAGTCACAAGTCATCTCCAACGACTGACGACCAATGACTCATGTTGTGGTTAGACCATTAATTTTGTATGGCCTACTCGTAGTAGTAGGCCCAGTAATAACAAAGTAAGAAGTCTTCTAAGGCGCTGACGCGCTGCATAGTCTTAATAGAGCGCCGAGCTCTGTCAGTCTCCAAATAAGAGCACGGGGCCCTCAGCTAAATCTGGTTTGTCGTCTATAGTAATTGTTTGCCCTCAGAGCACCTTATGAATGTTCTTAAACGTCCAGGAGTGCTTCTGTGGTGAGTTTCGCAATAAGAGGTGTCAGGTGTCGAACTGTCCACATTACCTTCATTATTACTTACGTAGTGGGTCACAAACCCTGATTAGCGACCCATCGGAATACGGTGACTCATTTCAGCTATTGAGCACCATCGTCAGTTTGTCAGCTCATAATAAATCAACGTTCAAAATACAAACCAACCAACTCGGTCGAGGTTCAATGTCTCACTTTCAAACGCTATGCACGCAAAACGCCACGCAAGAGAATAGACCTTCCGAGCGACATACATTGATTGATTGAGCAGAGGTTTAACGTCCCACTCGACACTTTATAGGTATACAATGTAATGAACGCCGAGAAGCTGACGATCGATCGCTTATGTAGCCAGCTTAGTCCTATATACTACGCGTAAAGCCTTACAGCATCAGCATAGCCTAACTTCCACAAAAAGATCAGACGAATGACCGCTACATTTCAACAATGATTGTGTCGTTTCACAAATGACCGCAGAATCGAGAAAGCATTTAACCTCGTAGCCTCGAAACTCGAGTTTTTGCGTTTCTATCGTGATTGTATCTATTTTCCAGTGTAGACCTATCGATGCACACAACGTAAGTTAAACACGCTATAAAACGCTGTTCAAGCAAAATAATGATTGTGGTTAAACTGATCGCAGAAGCAGACATTTTTATAAACACGAAAAGCTTTGCGAAAAGAAATCTCTGGAAAGTCCCGGGCGCCGATGTTAAAATCGAAAGCGCAGCGGCTAATTTTAGCAACGGGGAATTTTACGGTTTCACGAAATCATCAAAACAGCGGTGGAAAATCTCCTGTGTTTGTATGACGCACGGTTAGCCGGTCAAAAAAGCGCCACCAAAGGTTTAATGTACGAAATCGTTGCACGAAATCGTTACTGAAGCTTTGGCCACGCGGCACTGTTTCAGTATAATTAACTTAGATTTTGACGCTTATAGTCGCTTCAGAAGAGTTAAATGCAACATGAAGATCATGAACAAACAGATCCTCATATTTTGTGAACCTGTTATTTCAAATTAACACACAACTGAAGGGCCTCGAATTAAATCCGGAAGAACTTATCGGCCTAGGTGCGTTTTGTGTATTTTTTGCCTGCGCGCCAGCTATGCCGGGTAAGCATATATTGTTTTTGGCGGCGTCTGTCTGTCTGTCCGCACAAAATATCGAAAAGCATTGACCAGAAATTCATGTAACTTAATAGGAATATTTTTAGTAGTTTGTGATACGTGGCTTGAAATTGGTACAGCACAACATGATTTATTCATGTATATTTTTTGTTTTTTTTTTTCTGGTGACCAATTGTCTTTGTTATGTCTATGTCATATGATAATTTTTGATATCACTGACCTCAAAAATTATCGTATGACATAGACCTAACAAAGAAAGATATTAATGACCTAAGGGTGGCTCGGTAGCCGAGTGGTTAGCGTGCTGGACACAGGCTCGGAAGAACATGGGTTCAAATCGCAGTCGCGACGCTGTCGGGTAACAGTCTTAGGCAAACTGTTTACACCCATTGTGCCTCTGTTCACCAAGCAGCAAAATTGGTAGCGGGGTTGCGGGGGTAACTGCAGGCCTGGCGGAAAGTAATGGCAGCCTACCGCCGAGTTTATGACTCACATCACCTGCAGGCTAACTGCCGAGAACCTGGATCAGCTCCGGAACACTGCGCTTGGTAATCGACTGTGGGCTACCTTTAGCTTTTTTTATTATTGACCTAAACAGTTCATTTTCGGTATGCAATTACGGCTTCATAACGGAAACCATAAGTTCGTATATCAAAATTATTGAGTCAAAGTCACGGTCACGGCAAAGTTTTATCTCCTGGTAAGTCTTCTTGTAACTGTTTTCCAAAGTTGTGTTACGACAGTTTGACGACACGCGCTAGTCAAGTTTGCTGACGACACTTACATCATCGTACCAGCAGTCAAATCAGATACCAGTAGCCTACGAGTCAGCTGATAAACGTCAAGACCTGGGCCGAAGAGAATAGTCTGAAACTAAACTGTTCAAAGTCGAAAGAAATCGTGTTCACTGGCCGTGGCGCGCGCAACAAATCAGTAACGTTTCGTCTTCCTTGACTAGACATCTGCCAAGTACACATCATCACATCGCTCGGAGTGGTGCTCAATGACAAGCTGACTGCTACAGACCACGTCAGTTCACTCTTAACGTCATGTTCGAGTTCGTTGTAGGCAATGCGAGTCCTCCGTGACCTCCGACTGCCAACCAGTTCACTCCACGATGTGCTTCGAGCAACAGTTATCGCAAGGCAAATGTGCTGTGTTGAAGAGTGGTCGGGCATCTGTTCGGCGAATGACCTGATGCGTCTGGATGCATTTTTGCGACGTGCGAAGAGTTACAGATGCTGTTTCGAAAACACTAACAATTAGTAACTTGCAGAAGCGTTCTATCATGCTCTGAAAGCACTAAAATCGTTTTGCTCGGGGCTCGGACAGTGTGGAGTAATATGATATGTAGCTGTATATAACTGACATGATTATACAAAAATTAGTATTCGTCTGCTTGTACACATTCACGGATGATGTGCAACAGAAGTAACTTTCTACAACGCAATACAAATACACTAACAAAACGTACCGAAGTAAATACACCCTAACTATGTACATATAACTCGAACAAAAATAAGTGGCTACAGCAATCTGGCGATGGCACATCGCATCAGGCGCCATCTGGCGAAAGAGTCAAAACAGGCAATGGGCAACAGTGTCTTCATTTCCCCTCCCCATAGGGGGATTAAGACCGCCATCCAATACAATGCTACTTAGGTGAGTTAGGCCCCAAATACCCACTCAAACAGGACCTCGATCCGTTCATTCGTTTTTGCATGGTTTAGGCGCGTGACAGACAGACTTGCAGACAGACACACCATGACATCATCACGCTACAGGATCATCGATCGCAATAGGTCGCACTTCATGTATTAGATGCAGCCCAACAAAAGTAACAGTGTATACTGTAGACACACGGAAAAGCGCATGCAGATAGGATTAATTGTTTAGCAGCATAATGGCACTTAACGGCGTTACTTCTGCAAATTCTGCATTTAACACCGAACCACAGTCAGCCATTTCGTTTGAGATCGAGACAAGATCGAACTGATATTTGTTAATTAATTAATGCAGTGGCAATAAAAACAGGTCGAAATGGTTCGCACAAATCTTTAAGCATGAGACTCGTTGTATAAAATATATTAAATAGAAAGTGCGTGACATGAAGAAGCACAGAAGATAGCCCGAAAGGAGGCGTTGAACAGAAAGTTACAAAATGTAGTTTATTTTGAAAATAACTGAAAAATCTGCACAACATTCGTACAACAGCGTTATGTAGTTGCAAACCAATCAGTCAGAGCTCTATAAAACCTTACTGCAGAATTTGCATCGCTTAATCACTGCTTTCAGAGTCAAAACGAATTTCTTCATTCTATTAGCAAAACTAACTGCCTGCCACTGACTATTTTGCCTTCCACACACAAACATGCACCACGTTTACGAATTCAAGTTCACACACCAATTGGGCAGAAATGCTGTTTTTTCTCGACGATTTTAAAGGAATTGTCCAATGATTTTCTCATACTAATTAGAACAAAACACGAGATTGTCGCTTATAGAAAGTGACCGATACTGAAAGAGAAAAAAACCCTCGGCAGAAAATTTCATGAAAAAACTTCAGTAATATTCACTCTTTATCTGACTACTGTTAGTACTGTATAAGCAACGTTGGGGCCGAGCTGCAGGCTACCAACCGCGTCTCCAGGTGGCGGATAGGGGAATTATCTTCAGATATGAAGGTACGCTGCAAAATAAACAGGTATTGCACCTGACGAATAAGCAGTAGCGGACCAGCAGCAGCAGACATCAAAACGTGGAGATGGCTGGAGGGTGGTGACGCTTGCCGTCATGAAATACCCACAAGTTCGATGACGTCTCGGTGACATGGCGAGTCTGAGCCGCCACAAAAGCTCACACCGTGTTGAGGTCACGCGTAAAGCGGACTTCTCTTCTTTGGAAGTTCCGGCAGACCCCTGCAGCTGCGACCTTCACCAGTTGTCTTGGAGTTTTTCCATGCCATCGGGTTCTGATGTTTGCAGCGAAGTTTGTGGGTCGAGGTATACGCACCCTCCCCCACATTAATCTCCTCATGCGTTTGATTTGCACTGATTTGCACTGTTCAGCAGCAGCAGTATAACCAACAAACTACAGCATTACTTTTAATATTACCACAACACTACTATACTAATATCCATGAGCATGTTTGGCACTGGAACGACTGTCACGCCAAACCTAGCTTATTTGCACTCATAAATACGTATTACTGTATCTCGTAGTCAAAATAAAACAAAAAAATATTTCGTTCATTGTGTAAAATTGGGAGCTGACCCAGCTCCGGATCTGCTAGCGTGTGACAGTCGAAAGATGGACATAAGATGTATCATTTCAGTAGGTCGGCGCGTCACTAGCTGTAGTACCAGAAGGCTGAGCACCGACGTTGCTCGTTGGTTCCTTGCGTCTCTCGTTCCATGCCATGAACTGCAGGAACGTGTCAATTCCCCACAGCACGAGGCAGACGAAACAGAAAAACTACACACACAGCAAACGATCCGTGAGTAGGCAGAATTTAAGACCGAATATTTTCTCACTTTTCTCACCGCATATATGGTGGTTATGGGATCCCCAGCCCCTGCAGGTGCGGTAGAGTTACGCTATTACTGCCACAGAATGGAAAACAATATAAAGTTATTATATAAAAAGTAGAGTAACAAATCCATTTATTTTTGGTGAATAAAAAGTAAGAAAAAATGTATCCAGAATGTTTGCGAAAAACCGTATAATAAAACCGACTACACTAAGTCGCAATATAGACTGCAGTTTCTTATACAGCGATTATGTACAGTAGTGATGGTAGTAGCAGAGGTTTTTTAATAATATGAGCTATATAAATTCACGTTTTACTTACTTACTTACTTACTTACTTACATAAAAAAACAGCGATCGCTTCGTTTTAATGTCTCAAATATAATATATATATTATCAAAAAACGAATAGGGAGGGTCCCTACAAGGTCATTAGGAAACGAAGGTCACTAGGATAGGCCTAACGAATCCCACAGGCTATTGAAAAGTAACGAAGAACGAACTTACGTTGCGAATGTCGAATAAGTCAAACCCAAGGAACGAATATAGGAACTGAATAATGGATACCAGACTAAGCCTTGTCTCATCCTGACTCTCTCGCTCGACAGGCCCCACGATCCAACCATTGGAAAGGTATTAGAACGCCTCGTAGTGCCGGGCACCTAACGAAGAGACGAAGTAGCTCCCATCGTAGAGGGGCAAAAAGTTACAGTTGTAGTCCCAATAGACGGTACATAAATCTAGGATTTATAACCAAAAACCGTGCTTGGGTCATTTCCCTCAAATTTTAGAAGCCCCTAACCCAAAAACTAAGGGTCGGATTCTAAAACAATTGTCTACGGAAAAATGGTACGGATATCCTTTATCCACATGCCAAGTTTGGCTGAGATGTTTACGCATTGCGACACGACACGCAATACCGAAATTTTTTTGATTCTTTTTAAATTTCTTTGTGACGCTGGGTGTGGCCTAATTTGATCTTGCAGACCAGACACGATGTTCAGCAGTTTAACGAAGTATAGCTTCGCAATTTATTAATTGATTTTGAGTTGATGTGTAGGCCTGCCGCGGGTACACGGGTAATAGAATATTTAATTTAATTTAATTTTTTATTACTATTTAATTTAGTTTAACTTTCATGAATTTTACAATTTTGAATAATTTTGTTGTTTTGTTTAATGTTATAATTTTTAAGTTTCGATTGACGTTACATAAATAAGCAAATAGGCCCATTTGTAGTCAGTTGTCACTGTTAGACAGTGTCAGGCTGTACAGCAGTGTCATAATTATTTACTTACTTACTACCCGACGGGTACCCGATAAGCTACCCGGTCGGATATCCGGGTAACGAATTACCCGATAACGGCAGCCCTATTGACGCGGTTTGTGGTGTCCTTAGGGTTGCCACCCGTCCCGGATTTCCCGGGATGTCCCTGATTTGTGCCATGCTGTCCCGCGTCCCGGCAAGACCAGCCCGGGACGCCAAATGTCCCGGATTTCAAGGTAAAGTCGAAGCAACGTAAATAAAAATAATGAAAATAGTAACAATAGTAATAGGCCTAGTACGATACAAGTTTTTACACTGTTGGATCGATTTTTATTGCAAAGTTACAAATTTATCGGGTCTAACAGACTACAAATAACTGCAACCAGATTGCCTCAAAATGCACCAAATCGCATATGGAATTCCAAAAAATTTCCGGGGGTGATACCCCCGGACCCCCGTCCCGGATTGGGAAAGTGCAAAGGTGGCAACCCTAGGTGTCCTTTAGAGAAAGAAACATATTTTTAAAATGTCTCTGCCATTTTCAAGTAAGTCGCCATAGGTGGCGCCACGATTTTCGCCGAAATCGGCAAAGTTTTTTAAAATTTTCAAAATTTCGCCAAAAAGTTTGTGCGCACGACTTCGACCATTTATGGCAAACTTTTGATGCCCTTGCATAGGGCAAAGAATGTAGTTGTGCACATAGTAGCGGCGGCATGACAAAGTGACACACTTGAAATTGCGAATTTTGTAACATTTTGCAATCGAATATTTTGTGTTTTTTGCACACCCTGTATAGAAACAAAGCTGACTATCCGTTAAAAATTATGCAAATTTGCTAAGAGCTAGCCTTTTCTGCCGGCTTGCATTGCCTTCAATCGGCATTTTGTTTCTACTTATTCATATTGAGTATTCTTATAACCAATTAGGGAACCTAAACTCTGCGCGCTCGTCCGGAGAGTGGAGCTCATTGGAAGCGACGTAGAGATGAGAGGACACATGAATCAACGCGCTGGAAATGAATACGGTGGAAGGCTATGGTTGTATTTCGTGTCATTCAGGTGGTTGACTCTTCGGCATAAAAGAGCACTGCAGGTTCCGAAAAGTCCAATTCGTCTTTGTCTTCTGGATGGAAGAGGTGGCCGCCATTTGCCATGCCGTCGTAGTGGAGCTGGCCGGTCGGCCCAGTCTCGGCAATGACCTAAAAATGATTGCGATTCGTAACAAATTTAGAGCTAGCGAAGACAGTCGATATCATTATACCTTCGTGGCGACAGAAGCGAGCGTAGGCCCTTTGTTGTCTAAATCCTGTCCTGTTTTGCATAATCTATTTTTAGCTTGACCAATCACATCGCTATAGTGTTTCCGCCGTTTTCGTTGCCCCCTTTTAGATACAGCCGCCTGTTTCGCCGTCCTTCGACAGCATCTAACTCAGTCAATCCTGGCTCATTTTGAAAATGGAGACAAGCAAAAGACGTCAAATACCGACGACGAACGCGTATCCAAATTTCAGCTTCAGAGGCCTTTGCAAACTCGCGTAACATCGATTTTTGTGGTAACTTCGTTACGCTTTTCGTGATGCGCTTTCGTCACTTTTATAAACTGCCCACTAGTCAGCGGCAACCCAGCACGTCACACGGTACGCGCGCTCGCGCACACACAGGCGAGTTTACTATGGCCGCAGCCGGCCGGGCCTCCGGCCCAACCCGGGCTGCGCCCGGTATAACTTTTGCAAACTTGTAATGAGATTTTTCACGTTATTTGTTGTATGATAAATTTGACTTGATTTAAATCCGCCTGTGTGCGGGTTGCTTACCGCCGCTGCTCCAGCTGCGCCGCTGCCACTATATCTGTTGCCGGCCGCCACAGCTGCCACAATACCCGCGATGAAGAAGAACAGCGCGTACAGCGCATGTGCGATCATCTCCTGCATTCAAACAACACATACGAATTAAAGCTTAACGCCACACTCGACACATTACACGTCATTTTATGGACGGTTTTTACGTGTCAGATGACCAAACCAACCTTGTAAAATAGCTGAAGGAAGACAGTTTCTAATTCCGTTTTGTTTCCACCATAAAACCGCAAGTGATGTGTACAACATGATAACACAGAGTGGTCCACATACGAGTGGTCCAGCCCTCTTTTGCCTATTGCCTGCAACTTTATCAAATCTTAACGGATTATAAAAATTCTTTCACTGCTGGAGAGAGTATGAAATTTCAAAATTCCAACGTTTAAATCTTTTCACCACACCTTAAACACGACTCGACTACATACTATGCAAATCAGTATAAAAGTCTTACAATGAGATAGGCGAGCATGTGATCGGGGAAAAAGTTGGTGATGTGAATGACAAAAAACACGACAGCTTTAATGAACCCGGAGATGCATACGAACGTCGTAAAGCCGATACCGCCATAGTACTGAGCTGGATAGATGATAGCACAGATGAACCCAATCAGCGACAACACCTGTCAACAAAAACATGCCACTATTTGGAGCCATTTCATCATTGTAACCACAGTTGCGATTTGCAGAAGTTTAAGCCTCTGCCAAAATCTTACGAGATTGTTTTCTAGTTCTCAGAGTGTAGACCTATGTGTGATGTCACATATCATCCAAGTTCCAACTATACATTTATCAGTTTTTAACTTTAATGTAAAGTATAATCATCACTATAATGTGAATAATATAAACTTCCAATTCAAGTTCTATTCATGAAAGTCAAGACTTAAGCGTGAAAGAGAACCTCGTGTTTGAAGAACATTAGAAGAGGCATGCAGCATGTCAAAGGTAATTTACTTGTTTTTTCTAGAAGCTATAGACAAGTTGGAGGTAAAAGCGTTTGAAGTTGAAAAAAACAACTATCGCTACAAAACCAGCACAGTCAAGTTCAAGAAAAAGGAGCGTACGTGTGTCATTATCATCGTCGTCGTCAAAAATCATCTTAACTTTGTTTCAAACACACATTGTAATCACAGCGGAGACATAGCCCAACATACGCCAACGCCACCGGCGATACCGGAGTCGAAGTGTTTACAAAGTCTTTTCAAAGTTTGCCAAAAGCTGTTGCTATTGTGATAATTTTATACAGCGAATTTTATTAGCAGACTTGGATTCAAGACTCATCTGTTCAAGATCAAGACCAAGATCAAGGCTCGGTATATTAGAGACCAAGAAGAAACAAAGATGTTGTTGTAAAAAATGTAGCAAACAGAGAGGTAAAAAGGTAAAGGTAGCCCATACTCGATTACAGAGCGTAGGGTTCCGGAGCCGATTCCGGTTCTCGGCAGTCAGCCTGCAGGTGATGTGACTCATAAACACTTAAGCGGGCTGCTACCAATTTTGCTGCTTGGTGAACAGAG
>Ga0126335_1001269_pt1 | contig 13900 bp, 14 predicted proteins | sample OlaspJWI45metaG_FD_108409 | JGI IMG/M metagenome (GOLD analysis project Ga0126335, IMG submission 108409) | Marine gutless worms symbiont microbial communities from Oahu, Hawaii - Olavius sp. 1 OAHU.JWI-45 metaG | ecosystem: Host-associated > Annelida > Digestive system > Unclassified | place... | reverse complement strand
GGCCAGCACAAATCACACTCCACTGAAGTCGATGTGGGCGTCCCGCAAGGGTCTGTGCTTGGCCCTCTGTTGTTTGCAGTCTACTGCAGCCCAATCGCCGACGTCATCGCTCACCACGGCGTATATCACCAATACACTGACGACACGCAGCTCCATCTTGCCATGTGTGCCAACAACACACCCGCCGGGCTGTCCGTTCTCGCCGAGTGTAGGCCTACTACTGATGTCAGACAGTGGTACCTGCAGAACGGTCTACAGCTCAACCCGGACAAGTCTGAAGCTCTGATCGTTGGAACCACCAATCAGCTTGGTGCTGTGACGTCATCCGTGTCATCTGTGTCCGTGGCAGGAGTCGACTTGCCAGTAGCCGATGATATCAAAGTGCTAAGAGTCGTGCTTGATCAGCGTCTGTCGTTTCACAAGCACGTCTCGGCGTTGGCGCGATCGTGAAATTACCATGCACAGGCCATCCGACACATTCACATTTGCTGACTACGGAACTGGCACAGACACTGGTTTGTACTCTTATCCTGTCCAGGATCGACTACTGCAATGTTGTGCTCCACGGCGCTCCAAGCTACAGCATCAACAAGTTTCAGCGAGTTCAGAACAACGCAGCTCGGATCGTTCTCGAAGCACCAAGACGATCCCATGTGAGCCGGTTGCTGAGGACGTTACACTGGCTGCCCGTTCAGCAGAGGATCGATTGCGAAGTAGCTCTGCTGACAAAGTCCGCAGCACCTCGACCCCGTCGTACCTGCGACTCCTAATTCAGGATCGAGAACACGGCCATAACCTGCGGCCTGCTATCAGTGCAGCGTACCTGCCATCGCCGCTAGCGAGGCCTAGAGTACAAAAGGCAAAACGCCCATTTACGAAAAAACGGACAATAAATGAGACTAAGCGAACCGAACAGAATCACCTCGACAAAAATTATTATTATTATAATTACTGGAAAATACAAGGGAGCAGTAGCACGAAGACTGGAAAGAGATGATATACCAGTTACAAGAGGCAGTGAACTCAGGTTAAAGAAATTTAGAATTAGATATGATTTGAGTAAATATAGCTTTACTAACCGGGTTGTTAGTATCTGGAATAGTTTGCCTAATAAAGTTGTGTTGGCTGATTTGTTAACTGTTTTAAGTCTCGATTAGATAAATGTTGGCAGAATCAGGATATTGTATTATTTTCGAGCTGAAATTAAAGGAACCGGAAACCGATGCCCTATTTGATAATCTTGCGAGTAGGAGTATTGAAGAAATGGGCATAGTGGCGTCAGCCTGAGCCCATAATTTCTCTACGTCTACGTCTACGTCTTGATTTTTCAGCACATCACTAAAGTGGCAGTGTGTGTGTGTGTGTGTGTGGAAGCGTGTGAAGTGGAAGTGTAAATAATTCTGAATTTCTGTCAATTTCGTCGCTTTTTTGCAACATCGTCACCTGTCATGGCTCTCAACAAACTCAGCATTGATAAATTGGATCTTAAGGACAAGCGCGTGTTAATTCGGTACGTATTTGGAGAGATTTTGCCGTCTCTTTCATACCGCTACCGCCGCACATTGGCTGCCGAACGATGTCGTTCTAAACTGTTAAAATCGTGCCTCTGATGTTAGAATTGTTTGAAAACAACGAAATGTGCATTTTGCTATAATTTGGCGTTTGTTTGGTGTGGTTTTAACTGCTTATGTGCAGTATAGAGCTCGTTCTGGTCGGTAATGTCAAGGTCATTTTAAGGTCGCTGTCTAAGCAGCCTTGCTTCCGCGATCCTGATAATGGTACTGGATGGCTGAAAGTGTTACATTTGTCTGACAGTGGTGTTTTTAAAAATGTTCCCGAAATGATTTACAGTCTGTCAAGTGTGGCCTTTTTTTCTTCGAAATAATTCTGACAACTTCAACTAAGGTGAAAACTTTGGATCATGAGTGATGGTTGACATAGTTGCAATGACACTCGGCTCACTGGAATTCAAGCAGGAAGCAGGTGCAACTGTAAGCCTTTAGTTATCCACTCGCTGAAGTTGTTGATTTGTGGTGTCTCAGTTACAAATGTAGTCCGTAGTCATGCATCGTGTCCTAAAGCTGTAGTTGCTTAGTTTTTCGTGCTTTTTGACACTGCACTAACTGTCTGGAACTCGCTACCGAAATCGATCACCATCTGCGACTCACTGCCAGTGTTTAAATGTAGACTAAAGACATACATTTTCTGTTTAGCGTTTAACTAGCACACATGGCTGACTGACCGACCCCAGCTCCTCTGAAGTCACGACCTTATGGTGCTATATAAGCTTGATTATTAATATTATTATTATTATTATTATTATTATTATTATTATTGTTATTATGGTCGTTGTTGTTGTTTTTGTTGTTAGCTGCTGTATATAGTGTAAGATAACTATGTGCAAGGCAGTTTGTCACTTCTGCTTGTTGTCACGTTGGCTGTGCAACTTGTTTGTCTGCAGCGTCGATTTCAATGTGCCGATGAAAGAAGGAAAAATCACAAACAACCAGAGGTTGTCATGCATTTGTGTATGCTCAGTGAAAGCGTCAGATTGGCGATCTGACAGTAAGCAAGTCAGTAATTGATAGGTTCAGATCATGGCGATCTGAAGCCAAAGTTTCCTATAGATTGATAGACTCAGATCGGCAATTTCTGGTTATAGCATTAAAATTTTTATATTTTGTACTAGTGGATCTATAATACCGAGTGTACAAGAAGTGCAATAAAAATTTCATTATTAAATTACTCAGTGTAGTCTATATGTTTTAAATTGACTATTGTCATTGTCAAGGCAAGAGATACTTTGAGGACAATAACTTCAATGGACATAGAAGCCGGGAAGGACTTGCCGCAAAACATAAGTAATGCAGATCGGCAGTTCACAAGTGAGAGCTATAGACTCAATCACTGTTGGTGTTGGAGGATGCCAAGTATTTGCTGGATGTCTGTGCAGATGATTTTTGTTAGTTTTTGCTCGCGTTAAAATGCTAATGTTAGTTATTTTTTAAGTCGTTGTCAACGTGCTAATTTGACGGCCCTAGTTGCAATGCATCTACTGTGCGTGGTCATAGAATCGTTGCTGCAATGCCGACAGTGAAGCACGCTCTGGATCACGGTGCCAAGTCCGTCGTACTGATGAGCCACCTTGGTCGACCGGATGGCGAGAAAGTTGACAAATATTCACTGAAACCGGTCGTCGATGAACTGAAAACGCTGCTCGGAAAGTGAGTTACTTGATGTTGGTTAGGTGTACTTCGGTTAGTGAGTAAGTAAGTAAGTCAGTTTGTGCTCATCCAGCAGTCCATACAGCCTAGACTGTCATGGAGGTGCTATGCTAGTGTTTCATAAGCTCTGCAGAATACCATGGTGTTCAAGTGCAGACAGAACTGAGTCAGTGTTGATATTTTCATCTATACATAAGGTGCTATATGTGTATGTATGTTTCTTTGTGTGCTTATAACTCTGGAACGGCTGTGACGATCGTTTCCAAATTTTCATAGCAGTTCTAGGGCATTTCAGGGATAGTTTTAGGTGCAAAGAATTTGGGGGGGGGGTCATGGGTATAGGCCAGAAAATTGGCATTTTCATTTCTCGCTGCACTGACCGGCGTGGCATGGGTGGTACTGGTCAGAGGTAGCCTATAGCCACGGGCAGCATTAGCTTTACATGATACACTGCCATGCAGCGGGCAGCATGCATTCTTGACCAGGCAGCAGGATAGCATGGGTGAGCGAGATATGGAGTGTAGGGTAAGGTTGATACTGGAATCGTGTATTGAGTAGTAATCGATAATGGATGGTATCTGGCAGTATTGAGTATGATACTAAGCCTGTACTTGCAAGTTGCCCCGTTACCAACAGAGGCAGTCTAGTGGGTCTACTGCAATGGCTGAAGTGAATGGTTTATGGTAACTGATATGTCGCACCCCATTGCTGCACTCAGTTGAATAAAGGGGCAGAAACATGTGTCATTTGAGAGTTGTGGAGGGTCGCCCGCGTATGCATGTTTGTTTAATGGACATGTGATAGTGAGTTTGGCAAGACTGGTTAAAGAAATGAATTAACGTTCAGAACCCAGTGTACGTAACTGTGTTAAGATGCGTTGAGATTTGGCATTTTTATCAGATATTGTCTGTGGTTTACTTTTTTCCCGGACAAATAAATGAATAACGTCAACACTTATTTCTGACCAAATGCGGTACTGTATATGAAGTACAAAACAAAATTGGTGACGGACTCATCAGTCACTGAAGGGGAGGAGGATGCGTGACCACTGCAAATCATAGGTTGTAGATTGTCAGGATGTAAGCTTTGTCAGTTGGAGATTTGAATTTAATTATGAATGGGAACCGTGTTGAATTTTGTGGCATGGATGTGTTGTACCGCACTGCTGCAGTTGTGAATGGTAGGGATATCCAGTTTCTGAGTGACTGTGTTGGCCCCGAAGTGGAAGCAGCATGTGCCAATCCATCTCCAGGTTCCATCATTCTGCTCGAAAACTTGAGGTTTCATATCGAGGAAGAAGGCAAAGTTACCGCTAAGGACGGATCAAAGGTACTGTTAGTTTGCTTGTTTATTAGATGTGCTGAAGCCCAGCGTTGTGTAAAATGTGGACTTGTACAGTGCATAACTGTGTACCCGTCTAATGTGCTGGAGACAGTATTGCTGCCTACAGAAAATGTCTTCGGTGACTGTCTGAATGTGGACTCAGTTCAGTCGGAGTCTCTGAGTCGGTCTGGAAGCAAGTTCTGACGGCTGAGTGTGCTACGTTGATGGCAGGCAATGACATACAGAATGTAGTCGCTGATGACTGGCGATGTATGAGACTGGAACTCAGCAGTCTACGAGACACTGTGGTGCTTTGTTGTGGAGACATCGGTGGACTATTACACCGAGCCTGTACTGGACCCAGTGTGAATAATAAACTGTGTTTAAGCAACGAAGTGCTTCATATGAAAATTGGCCACATATTTTGGTCTTTGTGGCGTCCAGCATTGTAAGGGTCTACCCAGTGTGTGTCGTGGCTGAATGTTGTAAAACACGGCTAGGTAATGTGCCTTTAGATGGACTAAGTTTAGCTTGCTGTATTAACTTATTGAGTGTTTAAGTTGAGACTACTGTTTAGTTGTTGAGGGTGATGAGGTGCAGCCCATGTGAGTTTTGCAGTCATCTGTATGAACTGTATTTGTCACATTGCTGACTGTTTGGTTATAAATTGAAGTGCTGTCGTGATGGTGTCGTTGAAAGGTAAAAGCTGATCCAAAGAAGGTGGAAGAATTTCGTGCTTCGCTGTCAAAACTCGGCGACGTTTACGTGAACGATGCGTTCGGCACGGCACACCGAGCTCACAGGTAAGGGTGAACGGCGACGCCTTCGGCTGCCATTTTTGACTTTTGTTTTCTGCAATATCAGTAATGAGTGAAGAGATGAGAGGACTGCAAATGTGATCACATCTGCAGCTCAGTGTAACTGCTTGAGCAGGAGAGTTCTGCAGCCGTTGCAGCTTGGCTGTGTTTGATGTTGATGTTCCGTAATAATATTCAGCTAAAAATAATTAAGTTACGTCAGGTAAACAGGATCAGTTCGATTTCCTAGACTGGCGACATCATGTCATTAGCGATGTACCGGATGGTGGTCAGGTAGTTGAATCTGCTATCCATTTGCAACCGGAATTTACGGGATACTGACATAAGGACTGTAAGACAGATTGACAGTTGAGTTGAGTCGACTATACCATCTGAGTGAGCACTCAGTAGTTTGGGGACAGTACTAGTTTGACTTGGACACCCAGATTGCTGCGTGGGTGGAGTCACAAGTTTCGTGTTTGAGCTTGTGGTGTCCTGGTTTGAATCCAGGCTGCCGCAAGAGAGTCAACTGAATCTGTTCTGAGTAATCAATGAAATAATAAGTAAGTAAAATTATCCGGATTCATTGTCTGGTTTCTTAACTGTCATGATCCAGAACCCCAACTGGGACCGGATAGAGTACAGCTGTTTTCTTAACATGATGCCAGTGCGAACGTCTGTGCAGTGTGCTGGTCTAAGGAGAGGCAGATGTTCTGGGTCTTGAGAACTCCCACGGTGGTCTGCAATCCTGCCTGATGACACATACGTCTACCGGAATTCCGTTAAAATTTTGCCGAGCAATTCATTTGGCTGCATTTGTGGATGCCTGTTTGCACAGTTAAATGACTTGGCGTGTACACAGTGGCTGTCAGTTTTGTTTGTGGAATGTTGTAGCTCAATGGTTGGCTGCCAGCTGCCGCAGCGAGCGTCTGGCTTCCTACTCAAGAAGGAGCTGACATATTTTGCCAAAGCTCTGGAGCATCCGGATCGTCCATTCCTTGCCATCATGGGAGGGTCAGTCAGTGTTGTCATTGTCCGATAAGTCTAATGAAGCTGAAACACTCATATCATGTTACTGTTTGCTGTTTTCAGTTTTGCTATGCTGTGAATCTGTAGAAGTTTGCTGTTTTTAGGCTGCATCGAATGCATGAGATGCAGACTATTCTTACCGATGATGATGATTTTATTGGTATGGCAGCCAATCGACTGGATTACAAACAAGGTACACTGTAAATTACAAAAGAAGAAAAAATAATACAAAAATATCCAACTACAGTGTCAACTAGCTGAGGTATATAGCCTAGACATAAAGGTCCAAACAATAAGGTGTGAAAGAATGTCGAAATTTAACAGTTCAGCATTTTAAAAATTCCAATGTTCTTGCATGGCGCAGTCTACTAGTGACAGAGACGTCACGCTTTGACGGGAGCAGATAATGCAAGCACGACGTCTCTGGGAGAACACTGCGTCTGAAGAAGCGCTCGGTCAGTTGTTCGCGCCGTGCCTCCAGCATGTCGAACCTGGCTCTGATTAGCGATAACATATAGTCACCGATGTTTGCGGTGTCTGTCGGTCTGTCTGTCACGCAGCAACGGCAACGGCACATGCAGTGTACACCACGTGCACGGGGTTATTCTGTGCAGCCTTTGCCAAATGCCTTTGGCCTCTTGTTCTGATTGCCACTGGACTGAAGATCTGTCTTTTGTGAAGCCATCTGCAAAGTATCGTGACTTGTAAAGGAAAGTGCGCAGTTGATTTTTGGAGCGAAGCTGCTAGCTGAATACTTTTTATTCTTGTAAATTGAATGCAGTCCATTTGAATTTTTTGACTTGTCCCGTGGTTGCTAGATGAGCAGAGACAAATATTAATTGCGCTGTCGAAGCAGGCTATTGAAAATGTCAGTGATAGTTTTGCGCATGGGCTTAGCTTTACCACCAGCCTCAGCGCTGACTGTGGTTACAGTAATATCTAATCAGTGCCACAGCCCCCACAATGGAACCAGCCCCCACAATGGAACAGTAGTCACTAACCATTAAGTTGTATCTGCTGTGTTGCATTCGTAACAGCGCAAAGGTGGCCGACAAGATCCTGCTGATCGAGAATCTGTTGGACAAAGTGAACGAGATGATCATAGGAGGTGGAATGGCGTTCACGTTCCTCAAAGTCCTACACAACATGGAGGTATTGTCGGTGATGTTTCGAAATCGTTTGAGTTCTTGTATAGTTTTTAAATGTTTGATTTAGTTACAGTTTTAGTTATAGATTTTAGTTTTGTTTTGGTTTATATTTGGTTGTTAGGCTGCATCGAATGCATGAGATGCAGACCATTGTTACAGATGTTCACGTTTGTCCGTCTGTCTGTCGCGCAGCTCAACTGTGTGTGATGCATTCGTGCAGCGTTTGCCGAATTACTGTGGCGTCTTGCTATTTTCACTCCATAAGTTGAGTTCAAGTGACATTTGACAATTGTAATACATCTACAGTAAGTGTCTTTGATGTTGCTCATGACGGACGTCGGCAGTGACTGTTACCAGTTATTAAATTGTTAAATTTCTCTTCGTCATATCTACTTATCACTCTCGTTGTCATGCTCATGTTTTCTCACGATGATGTCACCCATACAGTTGACTTCGTATGCACTGTCTTGGTGTGACTAAACCAGGCACCCCTCAACCTCCGTGGCCTCATCTGATTACTGATGATGGACTGGAGTGAAAGACAGAACATTCGGAAGAGGGTCCCCTCGTGGGAACCCTTCCGCAAGAACTCATCTCTTTGCAGCTGACAGGCGAACCAGTCATGGTTCAAAGAGAAAAGAAACCCTCAGGTGCCCAACAGAAGCAGCTGAGGAAACAGAAAGAAGCACCGTATAACAGTTAGAGACCTCCTGGGTTTTTGACATCCTCACGGAGGTTTTCATAGTACCCTGGTAAGAAATACCAGGGGCTTTTCTGGGGGATGGACTATGGGCCCATCTGCAGCCTGGTTCTACGAAGGACAACTTCGCCTCCACAGAAATTGGAACTGGAACCCTAAACCCTAACGAGTTGAGTTGGGGACGAGTTGGCCGAGTTGAGTTTGCAGGCATGTGTTTGTATACGTGAAATTTTGTCCGCTGCAGATCGGAAAGTCATTATTTGACGCAGAAGGTTCCAAGATCATCCAGAAGGTGATGGACAAGGCCAAAGAGAAAAACGTTCAGATTCACCTGCCAGTGGACGTCGTGACGGGCAGCAAGTTTGCGGAGGATGCAGCTGTTGGTGCGGCAACGGTCGAGAGCGGAATTGCTGGAGATGCGATGGTATGTATTGACTTGCTGCACACGCTATGAGAATGAGTTTACGGTGATTATCTTGCGTCTTAATTCTTCCAGTGACTGGCACATCGGTCAGTCCACACTTTTCAGTCATCTCTGTCCACTGCCTTGAGACAGACATCATCCCATGCCGTGTTCGTCAGTTCAATGTCTCTCCAGACAGTGTTCTTCCAGGTAGTGCATGGTCGACCTCAGTTTCATTTTTCAGCACACACGAACACAGCAGTAACCTGCTGATGTCCCTCTTTGGAATTTCTGTTTAACTGCGTGTGTGTGTATATTGTACTGTGTGGTATCTATGCAGTCTCTGCAGTTGTGTGTGTACACTGTAAGTGAATACTTACAACGAAGCGCATAAAAACAGGAAACATTATCCCGGAACTGAAATGTTTTTAGTTTTCACTCGAATAGTCTGTAGCTAAGTACAATGGCAGAGAAACTGAAAAATTGTGATTGTGTAACGGCCGCAAACAGCACACTCAGAGGCACTACACACATGACATGTTGTACTCTGTAGGGCATGGACGTAGGTCCAAAAACTGCCGAGGCATTTGCCGCCGTCATCCAACGAGCAAAGACCATCGTCTGGAACGGGTGAGCGTCGTCGTTTACATACATAGTAGTGCTGCGTATTGGACGTCTGCAGCTTTAAAGATACAGGATATCTTCTGGAATTTAATCCGTAATTATAGGAACTTTTTAGCGTGCAGAATGATGTCGATTCCTCATTGCAGTGGGGTCGGCTAGAACTGTGCATGGTACGTTGTTCATACGTTAGTGTGCTGTGTCAAGTAAATAGCCAGCACAGACACCGTAAAAGCTACTGGAGTTTTTTGCTTTGCTATGATCGAAGCTATATTGACTGACTGGCAACTTGTATGACACAAGAAGCTGAGCTTGTGCACGTCGTGTTCCCAACAGTGCGTGTACTTATGCCATTCCATTTGACACCCTCAGTGCGGGGGATCCCCTCGAAGAATCGGGTTCATATTTGGTATGAGAAAACTCGAACGACTGGGCTACAATCTGGCCGCATGGTGATCGACTCAGTCATTTGGGCACAATACATGAAAGTGGCAGACAGACAGACAGCCACGTGGCCATGGCTAATGCGATGCCAATGCGCTGTGTTGGGTGGCAAAAAATTACACAGGAAATCTGCTGCAGCTGTGATTGGTTGGAATTGTAGACACTGTGTAATGGTATTTAGTTAATTACATCAACAGCATTTTGACAAACTTGATTCCATATTTCTGCATACTAAAAATGCCGTGTACTTCTGCCGTTTGACAGGCCGCCAGGTGTATTTGAATTTGAGAGTTTTGCGAAAGGAACAAAGTCGATGATGGATGCAATTGTAGCGTCCACCGCTGCCGGAGCAACCACCATCATTGGTCTGTCTGTTGGTCATATGTCTTTGTTGTGGGTGATTGATGCATTCGCTGTGTTCTGTTCTGGCTGCAGCCAATGCTGAGGTCTGCTCTAATACCAGTGACAGACATACAAGAAACTTGTACAAGAAACTTGCATGTCTGTCATAGCGACTTGCAGTAAGATTTTTCTTGTGCAAGTTTCTTGCACGAAATAGAACATGTTCTAGTTGATGCGAGAAACTTGCAATCACGTGAATCAATGCACGCGTGCTGATTGGATGTTAGCACGTTCCATCACTGATTTAGTAATCTGTTCGTATTCATTAACTCATCAATATTTACTCGTACTGGCTATACGGCAGTCCAGCCACCCACTATAAAATATTATCTATTTTAATTGTGGCAGTTTTCTATTGTATAGAGGCACTAATTTAATGCTTTTAGTGCCTGTCAAAATAGTTCGTGTTTTACTGCATCGCTAATCTGATATACAAAGATATTTTAGATCAGGATAGGTCTAAATACTACACCCGTACAAAACAACTACTTCTGGTATGGTGGTACTATGATATGGACCTAGTGACAAAATATCATTATTTAGAAGTGGATTTTATGATATTTTACGATTTAATTCTCGAAATAAACACATGATACGACTGGATAGTTGAAGGGCCACCCACATGTTTTACGTGCTATAAAAGTTATATTTCGCGCGAATGTACGATCAGCATTGAATGAGAATGTGATTTACTGGCGGCCATTTGTGTTTTGTTTGTGATTCAGTGTGATTTCTTGTATAAGAAACTTGCATCAAAAATTTGATGCAAGGTTCTTTATATGTTTCTTGCGCGTCTGTCACCGGCATTAGGCTGTGCCAAATGCACAGAATGACGCACATGCGAGTTGTCATACTGAAAATTTTGATAAACCTGTGAACGTGTTAACAGTATACATTGGCATTTGTATGTTTGAATTCATGTCTACTAAGCCTGATTTTCTCTCCCCATACGTGTAGGTAAACTAAGTGCCAGCGAGTGCTGAAGAGTAAACATACACACCATTTGATGCACTAGCCATGTGCGCGGCGTTATGCTGTGTATGCTGAAGGCTACAGAAACGGAGCTCGGCGCCACGCAGTAAGCCGATGTCACTTGGGAAAGGATTTATCTGCTTAGCATTGGCTCAGCTGGGTAGAGCTTATCATAGAGAGTGAATCGTTGGGCGTTTGTGTGTCTGTTTGTCTGTCTGTCAACCAGGGTGTGACAAATCGTAACCGCCAGACACAGACTTGTGATCTTGATTGCAGAGTCCTATTAACAAACTCTGCTGACGAACCAGAAACTAGGTCACATTCACCTACTTTAGTGGATTTTGTCCTCCAATGAAGTTAAATGGTGGCTTGTCTCAGCTGTACTCTGCTGACAATGAAGCCGTTGCTGGGCTGATCAGCTATGGCTTTTGATGCACATGCAGAAAAGAAGAAGAAGAAGAAATGGATTTCGTAGGCTATCGTAAATGTACATGTACGGTGGCTTGTAGCCCACTTTGCTTTATCGGCATTTGGCACGGCGTGTTGCCGGGAAGCTGAGTTTCGTGACACATGGTTTGCTGATTTTATATCTGACTGACTTCCCAGTTGAGTTGGCAGAGAATGCCGGTGAATGTTACAACGGTCGTTGGCTGTAATGTCACAGGTGGCGGCGACACAGCAACCTGTTGTGCCAAGTACAAGACCGAAGACAAGGTGAGCCACGTGAGCACTGGTGGCGGCGCCAGTCTGGAACTGCTCGAAGGTCGGTAGATCAGTTATGGTCTGTTCTAATTTTGTTTGTCCCAGTCCGTTTGCTAAGGGTAGCTACAGAGTGCCACGGGGATGTTTTTAGGTGGCCAGACAGGGTGGGCCGGTGGGGGCAACAAAATTATATTTTTCGTTTCTCATTGTAGAATTTCTCGTGATCGCCTGTCCCAGCTGATGATGTGGTTGAGTGTTTCATGCAGTTGGTCACTCCCAGTGACCACTCATCTCCACCCCTCTGTGTCTTGTGCTGCCGTCTGCATCTTCCTTCAGCTGAGCCTGAAGCCCACTGTCCACATTTTCCTCTCCAGATCTCTTTTCCGAGTGTTTCTCGGTCGTCCTCTTACTCAGTGGCTTTATGACATCCACTGTGGCACTTGTTTGGCAATGCTGTCATCGCTTCGTCTCAGTGTGTATCCGATCCAGTTCCATTTTCTTCATCGAAGTTGTTCTAAGACTGGCTGTTCACTCGTTTTCTTCCACAGTTCCTCGTTGGTTATTCTGTCTGGCTACTGTATATTCAGAATCCTGCTCAGACATTTATTGATGACCCATTTAATTCCGTCTACTGTCGTCTGTGTAACTGCCGAGGACTTGGATGCATTTTATACTTACCGATTGGTTGTAAATGTTGTGACGTGCAGGTAAGGTTTTGCCAGGAGTCGACGCATTGTCTGCTGCGTAAACTGCACGTCGCTGACGCTGAGCTGTAGTACTCAGCCGATTCATACACACACTCACTGTCACTTAATGATTGACCGACTGCATTTAGTTTGGCTTAGCTAGTACTCTTATCCTTGCGGATTGTTGCTGCTGTGTTTGCCTGCCTCTGTCCAGTCCTGGTGTTGGTTCGGCCCACATATGGTACTGAAATGCTCCGTTTGCTGCCCTCAAGTTGTTGTTTCAGACTTAACACTTCTGTCAGCAGTTTGACACTGGTGGTTGGGTCATCTGGCATGTATAAACTGTCCCTAAAATGCCTGTAAAGAGTTGAGTGGGATGTTAAGCCTCCAGTCAGTCACGAAAGACCTCAAGAGTTCTAATTTTCCAGTTAGTTGGAGTTTAATCCTAACCTGGACATCAAGACGTACAGACCGCTGTTGTCTGAAGCAGCACAACTTCTTATAAATGCGTGCCAAATTCTGCCAATCAGGTGACAAGAATTGTTAACCATTTAGTGTTAAGTTTGTTAATTCACAAATGCTTAACTGTATAAAGATGGACGACACCCTGTGATTCGTAATGATCATTTTGTCAGCTGTTTGTTGGTTGATAATTATAATCATGGTTATTCATTTACCAGCCGTGCGAAGAGTTTTTTTTCAATATTTGGTAATTAATATTATATAAGATGTGCACATTTTGTTATTGCGTGTTAAATTTTCATATACGTATGTAAGCCGTTGTTTTGGGAAATGTTGTGGCGTGTTTAGTGATGCAATTACTGGATCTTTGATTGACCGTAGTGGTAGTGATCTTCCCATGCATAGTATGATCAGCAGAATTGCTGTTTGCCGACTACAAATGTATTATAGAAACACACACATGCTGCTTTGCTGATGTCTAGATAGTTGTGTGATTTGAGAAAGAAGTACTCGACGAATTGCTGTATTTTGCTGTTGTGTCGGACCTGGTTTCTCCGTGACCTGAAAGTAGTTTTCGGTTTGTGTGTCGTGTCGGCGTAGTTACGTCGCAAGGATCAAGAGTCTTCATTGTAATGCCAGTTTTGGTTGTTGTAATTTTTGATTCGGTTTAAGAGCGACAAGAAAATACAAGAATAGTATAGCTTGATTTCAGGTCTGGCATTCGTGCCAGTTGCAGGCGTTTCAGATGATATACTGAAGCTCTTAATTTTCCACAAGGTTTCTCGCGTCAACCTAAGCATCAACTAGACAGAAGTCAACGGAAAGCCGTCGATGGGTATGCCTACACCTGTGTCCACGGTCCATTGTTGCGTTTGTTACTGGGGGAGTTGACGTTATACAGGCGGCTCTGTTTGAGGAGAGGGTGTGTCTGTGTTACATCTGGCATGAAAAAGAAAATACCTTTGGGAGGGTCACACGAAGCGGGGG
>Ga0126335_1001268_pt1 | contig 13914 bp, 11 predicted proteins | sample OlaspJWI45metaG_FD_108409 | JGI IMG/M metagenome (GOLD analysis project Ga0126335, IMG submission 108409) | Marine gutless worms symbiont microbial communities from Oahu, Hawaii - Olavius sp. 1 OAHU.JWI-45 metaG | ecosystem: Host-associated > Annelida > Digestive system > Unclassified | place... | reverse complement strand
GGAACCAGTGCAGGAGAACTTTTCAAAAGTTGGTGCCACTGGATTTTAATGGTTATTAGTGGACATGATAGTTGTAGTGGTGTGATGGCATGAAGTTCATTAATCGTAAGCTCATAAGGCTGACGTGTATAACCCTTGTTCGGGGTTTTCGTTGGGGTTATGGTCAGGTTCATGGTTAGCATTATTGTTACCATTAGGTGTAAACCCAAAGCCACATTTTTGGAACATTGAACTTTCATGGTATCGATCTCTGCGGTAGGTTTGTGATGAGCCACTACACAGCCTGCGAGCACATGACCAAGGCATGTTGCTAGCTACTGGATCTCACAGTGGTACCACCACGCTACTTGAACTCTCGTCAGGACTCAGCATGCTCCAACGCAACGAGAAAGCCGTCATCACTGCGGTAACTTTGCTGATACCATCTAATAAAGGACGGCTGTTGCTTAGACTGGTTTTTAACTGCATTCGCTAGGTGGCACTATGCCAGTACCTACTATTGCTGAATAATACCAACTTGGTCTTGTCGCACATTGTTTCTGAGATATAGTGAATTGGTCACATTGTTGCTTTTGACAGGGGTACCTTTGTTTTAGCACTTTTGTTCAAGGTAACTCCCTGAACTCACAATTACAAAATTTGGCATAAAGAATGTGATATGCTGATAGCATCAGTTTGCTGCATGGTGCAATCTACATTTCAACACCTTTTACTGTTCATTAAACAGTGTCTCTTGGCTGATAACAATTTAAAATTTTTAGTAAATAGGCCATACATAGTTAAAAAAGTTAGCAACTAATTAATTGTAACATGGTGGGTAAGTAAGTAAGTAAGTAAATAAGTAAAGTGCACTAAAAACTAAAAATCAGTAGACGTCACAGTCTTAGCTAAACAGATACATTTTCAGTAATTGGCAAAACTCAAGAAGTGTTAGTTCAATTCCATGCGCTGCCGCACTGGCAGCCAGTGGAGTTTTCTCAATACTGGCATGATATGCTCACACCGGTGTATGCCAGTAACGAGGCGCATGGCAGCATTTTGGACAGCTTAAAAACGTTGAACCAAGCGGTGCAGTAGTCGAGCCCTGAAGAAACAAATGCCTGGACTCTGTGTGACACGACCTTACATGTACACTACATGAAGTTAACTGAGTGTGTGTCTTCCTTGCTTCTACCAACAGCGCTCGAATGACAAGGCAGAGTTGGAAAGACAGTTGTACATTGACTGACATACAGCGCGGACTTGTGCCGACATGGTCAGCTGACTGTCAAGCACCACCCCAACATCACACGCTGTGTCCACAGTTGGCTGTGCCTGGTGGGATTGAAGTCTGATCTCAACTGGTTGCTTTTATTGCTTTGACATTGTTAGTTTGGTTATCTGGCCTGTAAGAATGTCCCCAAAATGACCTATAATGTGTCGAGTGGGACGTTAAGCCTCTGCTCACTCACTCACTCACTCACTTACTCACTCATTTACTCACTCACTCTGTATTACAGATGTTTGAACGAGAAGCACGAAGGGAGAAAATACTGGAGGCCCGCCACCGGGAACTGAAGTTGAAAGAACGGGCCAAGAGCCAGCAAGGTGACAAGGTAGGCAGTGGCTATATTGAGTACTTTAAGCCAATTCAGTTCAGTTCATTTGAGTTTAGTTCAGTTGCATCTTGCGTCATGGTGACATGAACCAGGCTTTATTAACCTAACAGTTGTTTACACCAACCAGGTTCCTCATCAGTCATTACATGCGGCCTCTGCCGAATGGTGTGCAGCTGTTGTTGTCTATAAAAGTGGGCAGTGGTGGGCACAGCTAACTGACAAGTTAGCTACGATAACTGATAGTCTGCTAACTCTAAAAGTTAAGTTCGCTAACACTAAACTGCTAGATCAGTTAGGGAAGTTAACGGTAACTGCTAACTGCTAACTTCTTTATTTGCAGTTGCAGTTTTTCTATTTGTTATAAAGCCGTAAATATACACAGAGAGATGAAATTTTAAAAGGTTCTACTTAGAAAACAGCTTTTCAACAAGGTATAACAAGATCGTAGTTATGACGGTCAAGATAATCAAAACTTGTCAAACTTCTTACTCTTATCGGTTCAGTTTTTAGGCTGCATCGAATGCATAAGATGCACACTATTGTTACCGAGTTTGCGGGTGTCTGTCTGTCAGTCTGTCCACCCGTCTGTCAATCTCTGTCACACGGCTCAAGCCGGCTTCACTTTGCAGAGGTCATTTGGTGCAGCCTTTGCCAAATTATTTTGGCCTCGTGAGGGTTGGATGGGGAGGGTGGAGGGGGCAGGCAGAACCGCGAGTTGGTGAATAAAACTTCAGGATTGAAGTAAACTTTGTTAGCAGTTTGTTTGCAATGTTTTTTCCAGGACGAAGCCGATCACAAAGACGAAAATGACGAGGATTATGTCGACCTTGTGAAAAAGGCAGAAGAAGAGTTCTTTGAATGTATTGAGGCGGAAAAGATTCGGCGAGAAAGCTCTGAGCAGGACCAAGATGATGAAGAAGAGAAACATGACAAGGGAAAAGTATGTTTTTTGTGAAGCATCTTTTTCATTTGTCATGATTTGTCCTATAAACAATGGAATATTTCTTTTTTCATCCAGATGCTTTATTGGCCGATTTCTACAGAGATCAGTGACCCCTAGAAACAGTGTATGGCAAAACGGCGCCAGCCTCGGGGCAAGCCACGACCCTGGAACTAAGGTCGTTTAGCACGTGGTCACGTTTGGAATTGATAGTGTTTTCTAAGCTATAACCAAAAAGTCGTCTGCTATTTTACAGCTTAGTGAAACCTGGGTCCATAATATTGAAGATGTAGATAAAGGATGGTTTTCTATTGTGGTCAACATCTTGCTGTACGCGGTTTCTGCCACCCACAGAAAACGGCTAGTAATTAGGCCCGTGATTTGTACATTTTGCATCAGTAACGCATTGAATGTGGCGCCATCTGGCAAACAACTTAGAACATTTGTATTTGTATACCGTACAATGAGCAAAATTTTTCCCAACTCCCCTCTGGCCGTAGGAGGACCGGGGCCCCAAAAATCTCCACCTCAATTCATTCAGCCGTTTTTGCAGGGTGCAGGCACGTGAGAGACAGATTTACACAATGCCATGGGATCATCCATTACCGTAGGCCGCATCTGCAATTTCTCAAAAGTGACATACTTTACGAGATTATTTGACCATTTGATAATTTAAATTCACTAATAACAAATTGGTTTTTTGATAGTATACGTTATACTTTATTGCATACAGTGTATCATTCTATTACATTGACTAGTTTCAGCCATTAAGTTGTTGTCATATTAATATCATTAGCCTGCATCAAGTGCACAAGATGCAGACTATTGTTACGGATGATTGTGGTGTCTGTCAGTCAGTCTGTCCGTCAGTCTGTCTTGTCACATGCCTAAAATCAGCTTTACTGTGCAAAACGGCTGAACGGATTCAGATTCTGTTTGGGGTGAACAGACTTGGGCGTCCCAGAACCTTGTGTTAGATGGGGATACTGATCCCCCACAGAGTTGGGGGAAATTTATCCCATCGTGGACCCCCCTACATATCCCAGGAATGGCTTAACGTGACATCAGATTTTGTACGCATGTCGAGGATTGGGTGCCCTAACCAAAAAATGCAAAAATAGATCATAGCGGGGTCACGTGATCCAGTTTTAAATTTCGGGACCCCCCTTGCATCTCCGGAACAACTAAAGCTAGAGATGTCAAATTGTGTACCGTACGCTTATAGACTGCTAGTGCTGGGTGCTAACCAAAAGTATGCAAAAATTGGTCATGTGAGGTCACGTGAATGACGTGACCTACTTTTAAATTTTCGGACTCCCCTCATATGTCCAGAACAACTGAAGCTGGACACTTGAAATTTGCTTTTGGAGGGCTGGGAACCCTAACCGAAACTGTGCAAAAGTCACTTGCATTTTTAGGTTGCATCAAATGCACGAGATTCTGACTATTGTTACTGATGTTCGCGGCGTCTGTCTCTCAGTCTCACGGTCACGCGGCACGGCTTAATTGGCGATGGCGCATGCAGTGTACACCACGTTCTGTGTGTGTGGGGTCATTGGGTGCAGCCTTCGCCAAATGCCTTTGGCCTGTTATTTTCCTTTCTGCATAATGCTTTGAAATGTTAATTTAGAAAAAAACTTATGAAGCACTCATTGTACGTTTAGTTTATTCATTTAGTGGGAATGCACTGTAGTTAGTTACTAACATTTATGATCACCATGCTGTTAGGCCAACATTAATCGGATCAGCAGTTAACGATGTTGAGTTAAATGAAGTAAAATTGTCTATCTGTAATGAGTGGTAAAATTCTCATTTAATTGATCATGTTGCTCGAATGTGCAGACGTCACCAATATATGAAGACGACGAGAAGCAGCATCCTGAAGTCAATGGCATCGACATCAATACGGTAGGCCTAAGTGTCCATCAGCTTAGCACGAATTTTGCAGATTCTGAGGTCAACCATTCACTGACACAGTTAGAAATAGATAATAAAAAATTTTGAGATTTATTATTATTGCATTTGCCTAAGCTTATAGGGTTTTGAACAACTTTTTGTAACTTATGGTGTTATTTGGCAACGTTTTGCCAATGAACTGTGTTTCTAATTAATGTTACGTTTCTATTTAACCATGACTTGTTGTGTTTGGGTTTTTATTATCATTTATGCAAATATTGGCTGAGTATTTTGTGTTGTTTGCCTGTTGCCAGCATCTGCAGTCATCATCACCTATATGGACTTTTCACATTAACTTTATTTATTCCTATAGTATATACTTTGACCGTTACCCGCATTGACTCACTGCACGAACTATCCATCTCTCAGTAAATTTAAGTAACATTTGAAACCTCATTTATTCAAAATGTCACTTGCACAACAAATTTTTGATGTGAAGTGCTTTTGAGGCAGCTTGTGTTGCTTACAGCACTATATAAGTAATGTTGTCTACTTTACTTTGCCATTAGTATTAAATAGCTTGTAATAACGCTGCTGTTACCAGCTACAATGTCGCAGGTGTTTGAGTGTCTGCAGAATGATGAAGACGATTAGTTGTTTGAAGTGCACTCGTGGAATGACGACATTCAAATAATGATTCTCTGAACGAGTTTTGATTTTTTATCTGCAGTGAAACTCATTGACAACAGATTAATATTTCTCGGATTGGATCTGATCAGAAAGAAAACAAATTTTGACTCGACTAATTGTGTAAATAGAATTCAGTAAATGATATTATCATAACAAAAGATTGTTTAGTGATTATTGATTGGGTATACACTGAGGTTTTTTATGTGTGAATTTTACTGTTGTATATTGTTGACATTTTGCTGTTACACTTTCAATGAAAATTAGGCATTACGCTCTAAAAGTGTAAGTTACGGCTACAGTAATTGTGAATAAACTAGTTTCATATTGACTTCAGGTCTAAGCAGTTCAAACTGTGCACATTACACTTGTTATAATGGTCACTGTTTGCAAAGTTCACAACTGTATTTTGATGGTGCAAGTGTAAGATTACTGAATTATGAACCACTGACAGACGTCGACAACTAGTCAGTATATAATGGTAAAATTGTCTCTATTTACGTTGATCAAAATGGCTAACTTAGAGCATTTTGACAAGTGAAATTACAATCAAAAGAAATACATGTTTATCATTAACTCTTGATGGTTCGTGTACTTCAACTTCACAGCTGCTGTACTGCACAAGTACATACAAAAATGACAGTGACGTCAGTTCACAATACACAGTTTCAGTCTTTTTCTCAACTTCACCATCTACCACGTTTCCTGGTAATGCTTCATCTGAACAGTCCAACAAATTAAATGGCAAATGGCACAAAGTCTATCAAGCAATTAGTTACGAACTATTTGTCCTAGGATTGTGATGTTTACATTAAAATACACAGCAGAGATTGCTGTCAACCAATTAATAAAAAATAGTTGTCTAGTTGATATATATTCTTTGTTAATGGACTGGAAGAAGCCACGTCATCAGTGACTTGACCTGCGTGTAATTAAAATGGCACCTTTGACTACCAAAGGCCAGACAAAATATTTAATGTTTCTGACTTCACTGAGCCGCATAACTCAATTGATCTGAATCCCATGGGCTACTCTATTTCAGGGGTGGGGGGCTCTGCAGCAGCTGGTATATCGTCAGAAGATTTAGGATGTTTAGCATCTGAAGCAAGTCCTGAGCAGTTGCTGGGACAGTCAAGAGCTAATCGATAGTGCTACTGAACAGTGGTTCAAACGAGTAGTTATTTGTTCTTGTGGTGGACACATTGAGCATCGTTTCTCTTTATTCTCGAAACTGCTTTTGGCGTGAACTTTGTTTCTTTCACAAAAAGATGTTGTGGTTAATTTTGTTTTTGAATAGTTCACTTGCCAACTGCAAAACAAAGAATATTAAACTGCTGCATTCAGACATTGGCCTTTATCGTGTAAGCAATTTATGGATATTTTATTAAAAACCGCACGACACTGTGACGTGTTATTGCAAAAATGTGGTGCCGATAACTTTGTGCCATTTTTTCTGAAATACCGTGTATATATAAACAATGTCACCAACTTGTGGTGTAAAAAAGCACAGTTACGATATAAAAATACAAATATTCAAACACAACAAGCAAACAATTTGGCATATTCACATTGCTTAATTATAAAAACAATATGAACTATGAATAGCAGATTCAATTAACAGCAAAGCTTCAAAAGCATATGTACAGTGTAACCAATGCTAGGCATATGACACAACTGAATTAATTTGAATCAACATCATTAATACAGCCGGAGACCGTTGCACTGCTCCACAATGACCTTTGGTGACCTCCATTGTTCAGAAGGGGATACGGCTTTGTCTTCCTGTATATGTGACAGCCAGGTGCGGCAAACTCTGCGTCCACTGTGGGTCAGGTGACATGCGGCCATGAAAGTCTGTCGTGAGCCGTAGTGTCCGGCTAGCAAGCATACTTTCATCCATATGGAGAATGCATTCAAATATAAACAAAATCAGTTAAACCTGCTCACAAATCATGGCAAGCTTCAATGCTAGATGGAGACCAACAGTTAAGCCACCATTAACAACAAATATCACTCTACTGTGTACTGCAAGACTGCATCGAGAGTGATGTTTAAAAGCATACTACAGAAATTAGGCAGTTAGTTATTGGTTTTGAATAAATGCATCTAAGCTCCATAGGCTCAGGCAGCAAAGAAGCACAGCATGAAAACGAGTCTAAACACACTACAGTGTCGAAACCTGCGAACCAACAATTTTAATAAAATACAGCACACAGAAATATATCCTAAATGTTAGACAATTATGAAATAAAAGCCACTACATAACATCTGCTGCATAGGTTAGCCTATCAAAGAAATATTTAATAAAAAACAATACATGCATTTGTTTAGAAGCCTCTCTCCATTCAGAGATTTTGATCAAATATGGAATGATATCTGCAAATGTTCATACATTATTTACATCAGTGTCTGCCATTTGGTGAAACATTTCCACGCAAACAAACTGTCCTCTGTTTCGGATGAATTTGGATCAACTCTGCACAACTACAAATTATGTACAGAATTTCTACCATACTGCGAAAGTAAGAAGTTACGTAATAACAATAAAATACACATTCATTTCCTTGCATAATGTTAAAATCACAGAAGATTACAAGAAAACCTACCTGCCCAATAAAATAAATCTCGTAGCAAGTCCATTACAAAACTGCATCCATCTGACACAGCTCTAATTATAAACCATGCCACATCCGAGTGAAGGTGCACCATTCTAAGTCAGTGGTACATTAAGCTAACGAATAATTCTGGCCTGGGACATGTGACTGAGTTTCAATTACACTACTGTAAGGCACACAATAAGTTTTCAGCCACCTATAGTTAAACAATACCGTAAACAGTGAAAGCCTTCAGACAAGCCTTCAAGTGACGATAATTTAACAAACAGCAACGGCAGTTACAAACTTACAAACACAATATTCGTAACACAATCGCTGCAGCATCAGAGAAATAGCTGACAGAAGTTCGACAGGACAACACAGAAAGATTTATGCCTTCACAGTTTCAGTCTTTTTCTCAACTTCACCATCTACCATGTTTCCTGGTAATGCTTCATCTAAACAGTCAACGAGCACAACGTTATTAGCAGCTATTGACGAGATTTTATACCACATGCAAAGTGTGCAAATTACAAAAGAAGTTCACGTACAGCACCAAATCTCGAATGTGCACTTAGATGCAGGTCCACAACAACAGTTATAATCCAATACATGCTTGTGCAGTGTGCCTCAGAAGGGATCAAATACATTTCGCTACAGAGGAGAAAAATCAGAATCTCTTTCACGCCTTTATGAATGCAACACTGGCAGTCTCTCAGCTACTGGTTGCATATAAAAATTTTCTAAGTTGCATTATTAAATCTTTATAATTATTTTGTGTCACTGGAAATATGTCGGTTCAGATGCGTAGTGTGTGTAAGCATGACGTTTCGCATTACTTTTTGTATGAACAGGTAAAGAAGGAGTCACACAATCAGTACCAAAGTCATTTTCAAACACTAATTAAACAGACACTCCCACAGCGCATTTGCTGTTGCATCAGGTAAGTCTACATTATTCAGACAAAAATAATGAGTAATGTTAAAGGTGAAAGACCAATGACAAATGGCGCCAATATCCAGTCACTTCTAGCATTCACCATAAAACATTATTTATTTCTGTCAAGTTAGTTGCGATAATTGTTTATGGGTGGGGAGACAGACAAGACTGACAGACAGATGTCACGACTCACAAACAATGGCTGGCATGCAGGTGAAAAGCATTAACACAACTGTACAAGTAACAAAGTTAGAACTACTTTAACGACCTCAAATAGCACAGTCTGAGTACTTTATAAGCACTGGTATTTCAGTCCAAATAACTACTTAATCTTTCGGAACATTGAGCTACATCCATCAATCACCATCAGTTATATGCATAAATAATGAAGACGATATTTTACCAATAAACTTTGGATAAGGCAAGTTCAGGTTGTCCATGATGTCGATGAATTCTGCTTCAGACTTGGTCAGACGAATGTTCCATTTCTTCTCTTCAGCAACGGACGACACCATTTGACCTAAACCAACCAACACGATGTCAGATCTTAATATAATTAATAAATTCTGCAGCATGAGACATCTGTGAGATACGTTCAAAATATACACCGGGTACCTACTTTAACAAAGCCAAATTATGAAATAGACAATAAAATTCTAACATCAAGCACTTCCTATTACAAAACTGGGGCTTGCCAGCAATACATGTTGAGTTAGTACAGAATGCAAGCAATGCTGAAACAATTTTTAAGTTTAAAATATCTTAACATATCTTACCAAAAATAAGAGGATACCAGTACAAACAATGTTACTGTTAGGTCTCAAGCTACATTTTCCAAATAAAACTAAAATGTGGCACAAGCACGAACAGTACCTGCATAGTCATGGCCAGGATAAATGAGGAAATGGTCAGGCAGCGTGAAGATCTTTTCATGCACCATCTTGTACAATTTTGCTGGATCACCTAGAACCACAAACAAAAGAATATTTAATTATCTAGATTCCGGACTGGCCGATTTCTCCACAGAGATCAATGAACTGCAGAAACACTTGGCGGCAAGACGGCATTGGCTTTGGGCCAGTCAGCTGCCATGACCTTTGAACTCTCACACACCAATAACATATTGTTTAACAACAATCATTAATTTTCAATATTGCTGTATCTGAACAGAAAATGTCATCTGCTTTCCCAAGAATCGTAATTCAGCACGGAAGCGTGGTGTTATGGATGGAGTATGTGAATCTATGCTGGCAGGCATCTTAACACCGGCTGCTTTTTTGCATCAGCGCGATTGGCCAGTCATGACCCGGTGCCTAGAAGACACAACATGCTCAAACCATGCACAAATTTTAAAAAAATTTAAAGAAATGGAAAAAGACCAAACAATGGATGAAAATTAAACAGCTTTATGAAACCTGGTAACCCATTAATTTTAAAACCACAAAACGAAGTACTGCACTGGCAGCTGGTGGCTTCAATTGTCACTGTAGTGCACTAAAAACTGCCTGTGAGGTACAAAGTTAATACAATACTGTGGTGATAGATGACTGAGTTATACATAACACACCTAAACAGTGTCACTACTTTACCTTGTGAATTAAATGATTGTTATGCATTAGAATGCACATCATAACTGACAACTGCAAGAAAGTCAGTCAGGAATATCAACTGTTCGATTCGACTAGTGAGTGAAGGCTTCAAAGGCCACAGTTATCGCAAAAACACAATATAAGAATTAAAAGTAGTGTTCAAAATGATCACTGCCCGCCCTGACACAAGCTGAAAGACGGCGACGCCATTGTCACACAGCTGCAGCAATGATGGCATGATACAGCTTGGCCCACTCGGTTCTGATGAGATGTTTGAGGTCATCGAGATCAGATGCGTGTTTTGTACATTTCCTCTTGCAGTATGCTCCACACGCTGAAGTCAACTGGATCGAAATCTGGCGAATTTGGAGGCCACTTATTGCGAAATAAACTCTGGCATTTTCTTTCCCGGAACTCCACGGTAGTGCACGCATTTTGATGACATCAACTTACGTCATCACTACTTTGTGTTGTGCAAGTAGTGATGGTACTTTTTATGATTTTTCAGTTACCTTAAATGTCAAATGAATTGTGCCAGAAATTACAAAAATTTGTTGAAGTTTGTCAGCGTTATGCCCAAAATACTAGTGGTTCCATTTTTTCCGGACAAGGTGAACAAAACACACCTATAAAGACGGTATATATACCTTGCTGGAAATCTGTTCTGCCGCATTTTCTAATAAGCAATGCGTCTCCACTGAAAATCATTCCTTTTTCATGCCACACACAGGTAATGCACGCTGTCCATACAAACACAGCCTTACTATTTCCTAGTAATAAATGCTGACAGTTAGGGCTGTACTGAATATTCTATTCATATTCTATTCCGGCCGAATAGTGTACTCGTATTCAGCCAATTAATACTGCTAAAAGTAGACCGAATATGAATAGTCCTTAATGTGAAACTGTGAACTGATTTCTGACATAGGCCAATGATATCACCTATGGAGTCTGAAACCCAAAACTATTTGAGTGCATTGTGAGTACAAAAGTGACTGCATTTTCACTTAACTTTGAATTAGTTTTTAGTGAGTTTAAAGACTTTATGAGTACATATGTATTTTAAACTCATACTGTATAATAAAGTGACGACACTGAATGTGAATGGATACCTAGTATAACACTGTTATCGTTAACAATAATGAATGACAATGGCATTGCTTGGAAGCTCAAAGCAACTATTCATATTCTATTCATATTCGGTCGAATAATAGTTTTAATTATTTGTATTCGGCTGAAAAGTCAAGACCCCCTATTCGATACAGCCCTACTAACAGTAATCAATTAATCGATCACTCCATCAAAAACTAGTTAGTGTTAGGCCAGACGCAGCTTGACAAAACACAGGTTGACAAAGTGCTGAAAATAATCAATAGCAACAAGCAGCATTAAAGGTAAGCGGACAGTTATATAGTGCCTTTTTGTAAGGGAGGCCCACTGTAGAAGTTCTCAGGCATGGCACATGTTAAAGTAACTAGAGTAAGTAGCATAATGTCCTACATGTATGTAATAAAAAAAAACGGGTTGTTCTGGAGAGTGCTTTTCAGCAATTAAACCAATTACTTGATTGGTGCAAAAAATTTAATCAAGCTAAATTTAACAGCCTAAAAACTAGTAGCAGCAGTTACAAACAAGCTAATAACATACACAAAACTAAAAGTAAACCTTTAGGTGCCTTTCACATGGCCTTGAGAAGACATGTAAAAGTAATTTCCCAATATTCCAAGCAATTCACTTTAACTGTTAACAGGAAACAGCTCTTTCTATTGTTGCTGATTTTTCAAATTTAGCAGAAACAAAAGACTGGACGACTTACAATCTGTGTGGCCTGGAGTTGTTCGACATTCCAGTGAAAATTTGCCAAACTTGATCAGCTCGCCATCGTCAATATAACGGTCGGCCTTTGCTTCTGTGTGCTTAGAAATAACACTCTGGCACGTCGGTATCTGTCGCTTGATCATACCGGTTCCTGTGACGTGATCCGCATGTACATGTGTGTTGACTGCAGTGCACACGCATGCAAATACAATGCTGAGTACCGATCCACACAGCCAAAAGTCATCATCATCATCATCATCATTATTTATTCGTTCATAAGGAAAATATATGTAAGCAGTAGAACAGGACAGAAAGCTGCAACAGCTGCCCAACAAAGATAGGCCTAAACAAATCAACTACTAAAACACTTTAAAAAATGGATAGATCGACAAGTTTGCCAGCAAAGTGATATGACAAAGTGTGCCAAAATCAGTTTGACTGTTGTAAAATTTGCAATTTCATTATTATTAATCAATAATCTGTAGCTAACACATTATGGTGACAGAGATTCCTCAGAAAAATGTCATTTTACTTAGCAATAGCAATTAGGGTTGGGTCAGTTTTTAAAAAAACTAAGACTGTGGTTTTACCAACCAAAACCAAAACCACGGTATTTTGTATCCTGGACAATGTAAGTACAGGCTAAAACCTATATTCGGCCATAACTCTTTTACTTGAAGAGATATCGTGCTTTTGTCATAATCTTTGTAATTACAGACTGTACCATGTTAAGTGCAACATTTCAGTCCATGAGATCCAGTCCAGTTTCAGATCATTTGATACTTACTGCCAAAAACGAGATTAAGTCCAAGTTCTTTAACCAGTTTGACATCTCGATCAACCTGTTCATACACTGGGTCAATAATAACAGCCTCCCGTGTTGCATTGTCCGCCAGTAAGTAGGTGTACGTAAACGTCCGATAATCCAGCAGCTGTTTGTAGCACAACAATAATGAAGATCACCTGCTTTTGTCAAAATGACGGTAAATATATTATGAACAATTGCATTTAACATAAGGCTGTGTCTACTGTACACGAACCGGTACTTTAATTTCAGATATTCCAGCACGGGATGGTCCACTATTGCAGAACGGCAACCCTATACATACCCGTAATCCAAACCGTCGTCGTCGTCGTCGTTAACACGTAGTCAGCTGGGACCGTAGCGTCGCTCTCGAGTGACTTCGACCAATGGCTTGCCTCCAAAGAGTCGCAATGGGAACATTTTTGTTGTCGCGGCGGAGTTGGTCGGTCCATTTGGTACGAGGCTGACCTGGTGGATGTTTCCATGAATGGTTTGGGGGTCAACCGACCGATAGCTCGACTTGGCGTAGCATGGCCTGGTGTGCTGGAGTGTTATCTGGTATTCTTGCCACATGTCCGAAGATGGCATTGCGACCTCTGGTAATCCAGTCAGACACAGGTGCGAGACCAGTGCGTAAAGAGACCTCAGAGATAGGGATAAAATCATGCCACCTGATTCCAAGAATCCTTCGCTGACACTTCATGTGAAAGGATTCGATGGCTTTCATGTCACTGGCAAGTAAGGTCCATGTTTCCAATGTAAAGCAGGATTGACAGAACCAGTGTTTGATAAACACGAACTGTCGTCTGAATAGAAAGATGTTTAGTATTCCAGATGTTATTGAGTGACGACATTGCCGAGGACGCGAGACCAATTCGACGTGCGATGTCTGACCTGTAGTATCCGTCAGACGTTTGGATACTGCCAAGGTAAGTGAAATTCTCCACAAGGTCTACGGGGTTGCCATCAACCACGACGTTTAGAAGATTCAGTGCAGAACCTGAGCCTACAGACTGCAGTTTGGTTTTTGGCCATGAGGCATGGAGGC